>Ga0326726_10000163_pt1 | contig 64579 bp, 56 predicted proteins | sample MHFenrmetagenome_2_FD_207603 | JGI IMG/M metagenome (GOLD analysis project Ga0326726, IMG submission 207603) | Lab enriched peat soil microbial communities from Michigan Hollow, Ithaca, NY, United States - MHF15MN | ecosystem: Environmental > Terrestrial > Soil > Wetlands > Peat | place: USA... | reverse complement strand
CGAAGGAGAGAGTGATGGCGTCGCCGTCCTTCAAACCACGGGAGCCGATGTCCTCCGGGTGCATGCGGAATCCCTCTTCCAGCGACAATTCGCCGAGGCCCCCGACCTTCGATGAGATGTCTATCCCCCGATGGCGATAGCCGGCCGGCTCAGCCACGAGCAGGAACTCGGCTTTTCCTGTCTTCCCTCTCCGCGGTTTCCGCGACTTCTGGACGGAAGCGAGATCAAGAGGCCTCATACGCCGCGGCATTCTGTCGGGCCGCTCCGGAAAATCCGCCATCGTCGCGTGGATGTCCGCATCGACATCCTCGTAGGTGCGATAGTTCATCCCCGGAAGCCCAATGGCCTGGGCCAGATCGGAGAAGATCCGCCAGTCGGGGCGCGCGAATCCGGTCACGGCGCCCTCCGGCGGGTGCTCGACCTGGACGATCTCCTGGACCCGGCCTTCCATATTGACGAGAGTCCCGCCGGACTCGATGAATGTTGACGCCGGGAGATATGCGTCGACCTCAAATGGAGGCAGGTAGATATCCTGAACGATCAGAAAATCGCAGTCCGGCCTCTCGAGGAAAGGGATATCGCCGACGAGATAGATCACCTTCGGCCGCTTTGACCCGCTCGTGATATCCGACAGGCTCAAAGCCGGGTCCTTCCTCGCAGAACCGCCCGGACCCGTTTCGGAAAATGCCCCCATCTCGAGCGCCCCCCGGGAGTTGGCCCCGAAATAGAGGGGAATGAAATTCGTGTTCTTTCGCTCCGCCAGAGTGAGCAGGCTGCTCACGAGATCTTCCACGTCGAAATAGTGAAAAACCTGGGGACCGATGATCACCGTCAGATCCTTTGCCGCGGAGAGGATCTTCAGAGCGCTCGTCAGAGACCCTGACTCGACCGCCGCGTCTTTGGCCGCGGACGCTGGGTCGGACGCGCGGCCGGCGAGGCTCTCGGCGAAGAACTTGAGAACGAGCCCCTCCCTGCCGGGCGTCGGTCGCAGCCAGTCATCGGTATAACGGGCCAGATTGCTGTCGCGGGCGTCGATGGTCACGAGGTGTGCCCCCCGGTCGAGCGCCTTACGCACCTTCGTTCCCACGACCGAGAAATTGAATCGGCTGTCGAGCCCGACGGCCAGGATCACGTCAGCCCGGGCCACGTCCTTGATGGAGATGGGCAGGGAGAAGAGCTTGGACCACAGACCGAGGCCTCCCGCGAGCTCGAGGCGCGCCGTCGAGTCGATGCCATTCGATCCGATGCGCTCCCGGACGAACTTCTGAGCCGCAAAGAGGCTCTCATTCGTGAGATCGGGCGACACGAGCATTAGGAACTCGTCGGGGCGAATTCCCTTCAACTCGGCGGCCACCCTCTCCAGAGCTTCGTCCCAGGATACCTCGCGGAAGTACTTTTCCTTCCGAAGCATTGGTTTCTTCGCCCGCTCGAAATGATGGGTCACCTCCGGCATGCAGAATCTGCCCCTGACGCACAGCTGTCCGTCATTGACCTCCGGATCCAAGTTGGCTTTGGCCTTTGAGAATCGACCGCCCTTATGGTCCAGCTCGACCTGACAGCCGACCGGGCAGAACGGACAGGTCGAGACGACCGAGCCGTCCGGCTTGCCGTCCCATTTGGAGGCCTTGTCCGCCAGTGCGCCGGTCGGGCAGACGTCTACGCACGCCCCGCAGAACTCGCAGCCCGCCTCGACGTGGCTTCGGCCGAAGGCCGGGCCGATCTTGGCCCGCGGCCCGCGATACGTGAAGGCCAGAACGCCCGTCCCGCGCACTTCCTGGCACATCCGGACGCACCGGCCGCAGAGGATGCAGATGTTGTAGTCTCTGTCGTAGAACGGGTCGTCGTGCTCGGGTTCGTAGCCGTGGTAGTAGATGGGAAAATCAATCTCGCTCAGGCCGATCTTTTCCACGACGTCCTGCAGCTCGCATTGACCGTCATTCGGACAGAAGCGGCAGCCGGTCGTCACTCCGGCCTTGCGGATCGTTCCCTGATAATCCTTGCACTCGGCCTTCTCGCCGCAGACGAGGCAACTCGACGGATGCTCGCTGAGGATGAGTTTCAGTATCTCGGCTCTCAGTTCCCGGAGCGCCGCCGTGTCCGTGAGAACCTTCATCCCCTCCAGGGCGAGCGTGTTGCAGGAGAGAGGATAGCCGCGCATCCCTTCGATCTCCACCATGCACAAGCGGCAGCCGCCGAACGGCGAGAGGTCCTTGTGGGAGCAGAGAGAGGGAATATAGACGTCGTTCAGCTCGGCGGCGCGGTGGACCGTCACGCCCTCCGGAAAGGACACCTTCCGGTGGTTGATCTCAAGCGACAGTGTGCGAGGCTCTTCTCTTGCCATGGCTCACGACTCGATGATAATGGCGTCTCCGGCAATGGCGTCGAAGCGACAGACTTCATAACAGGACCGGCATTTGATGCATTTGGATTGATCCAGGTTGTGCGGCTCGGACCGCGGCCCGGTGATCGCTCCGGTCGGGCACACCTTCACGCAGCGCTGGCACCCTGTGCATTTTGTGGCGACAACGCGGTAGATAACCAGGTTCTTGCAGCTCACGGCAGGGCATCGTCTATCCTTGACATGAGCGATGAACTCGGGTCTGAAGTATTTGAGCGTGGAGAGGGCGGGGTTGGGAGCCGTAGCGCCGAGCCCGCACAGTGAGCCGTTCTTCACGGTCCGGCCGAGCTTCTCCAGCTTGTCGAGGTCCGCGAGCTCGGCCTTGCCGTCGCAGACCCTCTCCAGGATCTCGACCATGTGCCTCGTACCGACCCGGCAGGGGACGCACTTGCCGCACGACTCTCTCTGCGTGAAGGTCATGAAATACCTTGCCATATCGACGATGCAGGTGTCGGAGTCGACCACGATCAGACCGCCGGAGCCCATGATCGCCCCCGCTTCCGCCAGATGCTCGTAGTCGATGGGCAGGTCGAGAAATTCTTCCGAAAGGCATCCCCCCGACGGACCTCCGCTCTGAACCGCCTTGAACGGCTTTTGCGTCCCGCCCCCGATATCGTAGATCACTTCCCGCAGGGTGATGCCCAACGGCACCTCGATCAGACCCGTCCGCCTGACTTTTCCCACGAGCGAGAAGGTCTTCGTTCCCTTGCTCGTCTCGGTCCCGTAGCTCGCGTACCACTGCGCTCCGTTGCGGAGGATATTGGGCAGGGTGCCGAGAGTCTCGACGTTGTTGATGATGGTGGGCTCGCCCCTCAGGCCGGCAACGGCGGGAAACGGCGGACGCGTTCGCGGCATGCCTCGTTTCCCTTCGATAGAGGCGATGAGCGCGGTCTCCTCGCCGCAGACGAACGCGCCGGCCCCTTCCTTGATCTTGATATCGAAGCTGAAGTCGGACCCGAGTATATTCTGACCGAGAAGGCCAAGCTCGCGCATCTGAGCCATCGCCTTTCTCAGACGCTTGATCGCCAATGGATATTCGGCCCGTATGTAAACGTATCCGTGAGAGGCGCCGATCGTGTAGGCCGCGATGAGCATGCCCTCGAGAACGGCATGGGGGTCTCCCTCGATCAAAGAGCGGTTCATGAACGCGCCGGGGTCCCCCTCGTCGGCGTTGCAGATGAGGTGGCGCTCCGCGCTCTCCGTCTCGCGGCACGTGGTCCATTTGCGCCAGGTCGGGAAGCCCGCCCCGCCGCGGCCGCGAAGGCCCGACTGCTTGACCGTATCCAGGACTTCGCTCCAGCTCATGGACAGGCACTTCTCGAAGCCTTCGTAGCCTCCCCTGGCCAGGTAGTGGTCAACGTCGTCGGGGTCGATCAGGCCGCAGTTTCGAAGCACGATCCTGACCTGGGGCTTCAGCATCGGCAGGTCGAAGAAGCGGGGGACTCCGTCGAGCTCACCTTCCCCGAAGTGGCCAGCGAGGTGGCTTTTCGGTATCTCGCCCTCCTCGAAGAATCCCCTGAGGATCGGGACGACGTCTTTCGCCGCGACGTTGGAGTAGCTGATCCGCGGCCGGCCTGGCATCTGGACATCCATCAGAGGCTCCAGGTAGCACGGCCCGATGCAGCCGACGGGTATGATCCGGGCTTCGATCTTGTGCTCGGCCAGATATTCCTCGACGGCCTTCTGCGTGTCGGCCGCCCCCGCCGCCAGCCCGCAGGAAGCGGCGCCGATGTAAATATACGGGATCTTACTCCGGCCGAGAGCCTCCCATTTTGTTTTCGCTTTTTGGCGGCGCTCGTCAATCGCTTTTGTGTTCATCGAAGATCTCTTGGATTTTCAGGACCGACATCTGGCTGTGGATTTTATCGTCGAAGGCCACGACGGGAGCAAGAGCGCAGCAGCCCAAGCAGGCCACCCGGTCGAGATCGTACTTCCCGTCGGCGGTCGTCTCTCCCGTCTTGATGCTCAGGCGCTGTTGGGCCATCACCAGAATCTGCTCCCCGCCTTTCACGTGACAGGCCGTTCCCAGACAGATCTTGATGTGGTGCTCGCCCGGAGGATGGAATCGGAACTGGGCATAGAACGTCGCAACGCCATAGATCTCGTTCTCTGACATTTTCAGCCATCGAGCGATCCCGCGAATGGCCTCGGGGCGCAGGAATCCCTCGATGTCCTGCATTCGCTGCAGGATGGGGATGAGGTCTTCCCGCTCGCCTTTGAATTCCCGTCGAATTGCCGAAATACCGCTGCTGGACATCAGATAGCTCTCTTCATTGGATCTTTCGGCAGGGAGAGAATGCCGCCAGGGTTCTATGTTCGGTTCTTCCCGCGAATCGGCGCGGAGAGATCGACATCGTCGCTCTCTACCATGAACCGATCTCGCAGAGTTTCTTGGCTAGACTCCACGTGTCTCCTTCGAAGCCCAGCAGTTTGATTCCGGCCTTATCGGCTAGAGCGACCACGTCATCCGCCGGAATCTTGTTCCGCGAGAACACGATCGCCGCTACGTCGACGAGGTTGGCGGCGGCGATGAGGTTTTTGTGCGTTTGCAGGGTTATCAGCAAATGTCCTTCTTTGATGCCGATGATGTCGCTGACCATGTCGGATATGTAAATTCCCTTGATCTCCTTGTCAGTGCCTTCATTGAAGGCTTTGAGGCCCGTCTTTTGGATCAATTCGGATACCTTCATTATTCGCCTTTCCTTCTCCCTCGAAGCCCCCTAATAGAGCTCGGTTAAGCCGACGTCAGCGAGCACGATCCCCTGACATGTATCCACGGACTTGCGCAAATTGCATGGAACGACGACGATCTTCTTCGTGGGATCTTCAATCCCCTGATTAAAGTACTCGTTCAACGCGAGCAGACTTGCGGGCGGGATACATTTCTTGGCTGCATGAGACGTATCGGCGCAGAGAGCCGCATAGACCCAGGTTTTTTGATTCTTCTTCTGTGCGCAGGCGGCATATACGCCGCATTCCCGATTGCACCTCACGCACAGCATCAGGGCCATGATTTCCTTCAACGGCACTTCCGCCGAGCACTTCTCGCATTTGAGGTCGAACTGGGAAGCTTGATAGTCCGCGAGATGGCTCCAGAAATGCTCCCCCTCCTGATAGTCATCGATCGGAGGAACCGGCTCTTGGGAGAAGAAGGAAATCCGCTGCCGGCAGTGGAAACATCCTTCGATAACCAGATGTCCCCCTCGCAGGTTCGTCATCGTCCAGTGGTGCTGACAAGAGACTTTTTTCATACTCCTCGCCGCAGCGTTTGGCGCTTAATTGTGCAATGAAGTATATCAAACAACTATTTCCTTCGCAACTCCAAATAAAGCGCAGAGGATTCCTTCTCTTGCCAGTAGAGGCCCCGCCGAAAGGCACTGAATTGGACTTCGTGAATTGATTTTCCCGACTCGTTCGAGTATCCTTGTGGCCGGCGCGCGACGCGGAAGGGGGAGCGCGAGATCGAATCCGCCGCATTGAATATCCTCGTTGTCGACGACGAGATCAACATCCGTAAGATGCTCACGTCCTTCCTTGAGACGGAGGGCCACGAGGTAGTTGCCGTGAGCAACTTCAAGGACGCGGCGGCCGAGGCCTCGCGAAGGTCTTTCGATCTCGCGTTCGTCGACCTGCGGCTCGGCACGGACGACGGCCTCGATCTCATCCCCGCGCTCCTCGCCGCAGCTCCCGGGCTCAAGATCGTCGTCATTACCGCCTACGCATCAATCGACACGGCCGTCGAAGCAATGAGGCGCGGGGCTGCGGACTACGTCCCGAAGCCTTTCACGCCGGCGCAGATCGAGCTCGCCGTGCGAAAGGTCTTCGAAATGCGGACTCTGGAACAAAGGGTCGCGGCGCTTCAGGATGACATGGGACAATCCCACGCCGAGATCGATTTCTCGAGCACGAGCCCCGTCCTGCTCAGGGCCATCGACCTCGCGCGTCAAGCGGCTCCGTCGGACGCGACGGTCCTGCTGCGCGGCGAAAGCGGAACGGGCAAGACTGTCCTTGCGCGCGCAATACACTCGTGGAGCAAGCGGGCCGAGATGCCGCTCGGCATCGTGTCGTGTCCATCATTCTCAATGGAGCTTCTCGAGAGCGAGCTCTTTGGCCACGTCAAGGGAGCTTTCACGGGCGCCGTTCGCGACAACCCGGGGCGCATCGCCGCGTGCGAGGGCGGCACGCTGTTCCTCGACGAGATCGGCGACCTGCCGCTCCCCCTCCAACCGAAGCTTCTGCGGTTCGTCCAGGACAGGGAGTACGAGCGGGTCGGCGACTATACGACGCGCAAGAGCAACGTGCGCCTCGTCGCGGCGACGAACGTCGATCTCGAAGCTGCGGTGAAGGAAGGGCGCTTCCGGCAGGACCTTTTCTACAGGCTGAATGTGATTCAGATCGAGATTCCCCCGCTCCGCGAGCGGTCCGATGACGTTGTTTCGCTCGCTGAGAGGCTTCTCGCTTTCTATGGCAGAAGCAACCATCGGTCATTTCTCGGCTTCACCGAGAAGGCTCTCGAAGCGCTCCGGAGCTACGCGTGGCCGGGGAACATCCGGGAGCTCGCGAACGTTGTCGAGCGCTCGGCGATTCTCTGCCGGATCGATCGGGTCGGCATCGAATGCCTCCCATTGAATCTGCTCCCCCGCGACGAAGCCCCCAACATCGGCGACCCGGTCAGCATCGAGAGAATCGAGGAGCAGCACATCCGCAGAGTCCTCGCGACTGCGAAATCTCTCCAGGAGGCGGCGGAGATACTTGGCATCGATCAGGCCACGCTCTGGCGCCGCCGCAAGCAATACGGTATCTAGAAGTGCCTCCCGTCCACTTCCCACCCTGCCGACCCTCACAATCGCATTGAAAAATTCAAGGGGGCGCGCCGACCTTTCTTGAGAAATTCAAAGAAGCGCTCACCCTGCCCAGTCTAATTCACCATTTATCAATAGATTACGGTCGGTCCCTTATTGACATGGTCTATGCTCGCGCCGCATTGAACAGGAGGAAGAGCCTTTTGGGAATTCGTCCTTCTTTGACATGTGGCGGCAGGAGCATCCCTATGCCGGTATCCACGACGTTCCCGGTGGCCTGGTCACTGCGTCTGCTTCCGGGCTCGATCCGCATATTGACAATGTGAATCGGCGTCTGAAGTTGACCCAGAAGGAATAATCGATGAAGACCTGCGTTCCAGCCCGCAGAATTCTCCGAATCGTTTTATCAACGGTACTGTCGTGCGCCGTCTCCTTCGGGACGACCATGGCGACCCCCTCCACCCAGATCTGGATCCCGTCGACGGACATCCAGCCGTACAAAACGTTCCACCTCAATTTCGACTCGTATGTCCGCACGAGGAATGAGCCGAACGTCAACGTCGGCTACTTCGGGATCGGCCCCGGCCTGGCGCTTCCCCCGATGTACCTTATCGGCCCGACGGTCGGCATCCTCCCCTTCGGAAAGGTCCAGATGGAAGTCGGCTTTGACGCAATGTGGGGCGGGGCGAACAACCCCGCGGGGCTCGACAAGTACCCGATCTACGTTCACGCGAAAATCGGGACCCCGGAGAACACGGTATTCACGGGCGCTCCGGCGATCGCGGTGGGAGCCTACAACTTCGGGATGAGGAAGGGCAAGCTCTCCGGAGGCACGTACACAAAAAGCGGCACCGACGCCGACATCGTCTATGGAATCGTGGCCAAGACGTTCCCGGTCATCGGACGGCTCTCGACAGGCTGCTACAAGCTCAACAAGAAGGCGACCGTCGCGGGCGTCTACGACATCCACGGGAACAAGGGTGACGACAGCGGGCTGCTCGCCTCGTGGGACCGGACAATGAGCGAGATCTCCGACAAGCTCTGGTTCGGAGTGGATTACCAGGGCGGCAAGAACGCTTACGGCGCGCTCAACATCGGCGCTTCGTGGGGTTTCGCCAAGAACGTCAGCGTCATCCTCGGCTACGACATGTACAACAACAAGGACCGGGGAGGTCAGAACACCTTCACGGTCCAGGTCGATACCAACTTCCCGTAACAAAGTGGCATGATGGGCCTACAAGCCAATAAGGAGGAGGATCTATTACCGGAACGCCAAGAAATTTGCGGGAACGGGATGAGTGTAATGATACAATGCGCGTTTGAGACGAAAGGCGTCTCTTGAAATCGGCTCAAGAAATTTCACTTTCATTTGACGACATGCAATAGACTGCGGTTGGCCATTTCTTGACATCGTCCATGCTTACGCCGCATCGAGCAGGAGAAAAAGCATGTTGGGGATTCGTCAGAAACTGTCTCTCGGTTTCGCCGGGCTCCTCGCCATCATCCTGATCATCGGCGTCCAGAGCATCTTCAGGATCACGAGGCTCGGCGAATCGATCGACGTCATCCTCCGGGAGAACTACCGGAGCGTCATCGCCTGCCAGGATATGAAGGAGTCGCTCGAGCGGGTGGACAGCGGGCTTCTCTTCGTTCTTCTCGGCTACACGCAGGAAGGGGAACGGCTCATCGACAAGAACCTGCTCGCTTTTGACCGGTCGCTCGGCGTCGAGCTGACTAACATCACTGTGCCGGGAGAGGCCGACAGCGTCGCCGCGCTCGAGAGGCTCTACGGTCGATACAAAGCTGCCCTCGGGGAGGTGCACGCTTCGAGCGTGCCGCTCGAGCGACGCCGGGATGCCTACTTCGGCACCCTGCTCCCCCTGTTCTATCGGATCAAGGGCACCGCCGAAGGAATTCTCCAGATGAATCAGAAGAACATGAGCGACATGAACGACCGCGCCCGCGCGGGCGCGGCTTCCGCACGGCACCGGATGTATGCGCTGCTGCTCGCCGGCGTCGTCGTCGCGCTCGCCTTCGTCTATTTCACGGGGGGCTGGATTCTGCGCCCGATCAACGAGCTCATCCGATCGGCGGATGAGATCGGGCGCGGCAACCTCGACCTCGTCGTTCAGAGCGGTTCGCGGGATGAGATAGGCCATCTGTCCGAGGCATTCAACGATATGGCCGCGAGCCTCCGAGAATTCCGGCGCTCCGGCCAGGTAAGGCTCACCCGAATCCAGGGGGCTACGCAGCAGGCCTTCGACAGTCTGCCTGAGGCGATCGCCGTCATCGATCTCGAGGGCACGGTGGAGGTCGCGACGGAATCGGCGCGGACGAACTTCGGACTCAAACCGGGCGTCAAGGTGCGCGATGTGCCGTTCGACTGGTTGACGGATCTGTACAACGAGGCCGCGAGGGAAGGCCGTACGGCACCGCAGCCGAGCACCGAGAAGATCGTGCAGCTCTTCGTGTTCGGAGAGGAGCGGTATTTCCATCCGCAGGCCGTCCCGATTCTCGACAACGAGCGACAGCCGACCGGGGTCATCCTCGTGCTCCAGGACGTCACGCAGCTCCGACAGCAGGACGAGATGAAGCGCGGCGTCATTTCGACCATTTCGCATCAGCTGAAGACCCCCCTGACCTCGATTCGAATGGCGATCCATCTCCTTCTCGAGGAGCGGGTGGGTTCCCTCACGGAGAAACAGGTCGAGCTGCTTCTCGCAGCGCGCGAGGACAGCGACCGGCTGCACAGCATCCTCAACGGCCTTCTCGACATCGGCCGCCTCGAATCGGGGAGGGTGCAGATGGATTTTCGCCCTGTTTCCCCGCAATCGATGGTGCTCGAGGCCGTGGAGCCCTTCCGCCGGACCGCACAGGATCAGGGAATCACGCTCGCGACGAACGTTCCGGCGGACGCGCCGGAGGTCTGGGCTGACGAAACGCGCATCGGGCACGTCTTCACGAATCTCCTTTCGAACGCCCTCAAGTATACGCCGGCCGGAGGTACAATCACCCTTTCGGCCGCGACCGAAGAGAAATCGGTGGCATTCTCCATATCCGATACGGGAAAAGGCATCCCCGAGATGTATCTCGCACGCATCTTCGAGCCGTTCTTCCGCGTTCCCGACCAAGGGGCCGGGACGGGAGCGGGTCTCGGGCTCGCCATTGCCAAGGAGATCGTGGAGGCTCATGGCGGGACAGTCGGCGTAGAGAGCCGCGAGGGCCAGGGGAGCACATTCATATTCACACTGAGGCGCTCGGACGTCATCCCGAAGGAGGCGATCCTCTCATGATCGATTTCATCTATGTCCTTGGGGCGATCGCTTTCTTCGTGCTGTGCTGGCTCCTGGCCCGCGTCTGTGAGAGGTTCTAATAATGCCGAACATCATTGGATTGATTATCGCGCTTTGTCTCGTCGGATACCTTCTGTACGCGGTATTTCGGCCGGAGAAGTTCTAGCGGAGGAATGGGAACATGGATGTTCATGGATGGATACAGCTCGCCATCTTCGTCGGAATCCTCTTTCTTCTCACGAAACCGATGGGGCTCTATCTCGCTCGCGTCCTGGACCCCGCGGGCAGGACTCCGCTTGATCCGGCACTCAGACCCGTCGAGCGGCTGTGTTACCGCCTCCTCGGCGTCGATCCGGCGAAGGAGCAGAGCTGGCAGCGGTACACGATCTCGCTCCTCGCATTCAGCCTCTTCGGGCTCCTATTCACATACGCGATTCTCCGGCTCCAGAATCATCTGCCGCTCAATCCGCAGGGCTTCGGGCCGGTGAGGGCGGATCTCGCGTTCAACACGGCGGCGAGCTTCACGACGAACACCAACTGGCAGAATTACGCCGGCGAGTCGACCCTCTCCTACTTTTCGCAGATGGTGGCGCTCGCGTTCCACAACTTCGTCTCGGCCGCCGCGGGTATCGCCGTCGCGGCGGCGCTCGTGCGCGGCATCGCCCGGCATTCGGTCAAGACGATCGGAAACTTCTGGGTCGACATCATTCGCGCGAATCTTTACCTTCTCGTGCCGATTTCAATCGTCTTCGCCCTGTTCCTCGTCTCGCAAGGGATGATCGACAACTTCAAACCCGCCGTCAAGGCGAGGCTGGTCGAATCCGCCGCGGGCGGGGCGACGCAAACGATCGCGCAAGGCCCCGTCGCCTCTCAGGTGGCGATCAAGATACTCGGGACGAACGGCGGCGGTTTCTTCAACGCCAATGCCGCACACCCGTACGAGAATCCGACCCCGCTCTCAAATTTCATTCAAATACTCTCCATCTTCTGCATTCCGAGCGGCCTCACATATTACCTGGGACGGACGGTCAAGAACCAGCGTCACGGCTGGACCGTTTGGAGCGCCATGATGATCCTCTTCCTCGCGGCGTTCCTCGTCTGCTGGGGGGCGGAAAGCTCCGGCAACCCCCGCCTCCATGCCCTCGGCGTCGATCCCGCCGGCGGCAATATGGAAGGGAAAGAGGTTCGCTTCGGCGTCTTCAACTCGGCTCTCTTTGCTACGGTCACGACCGACGCCTCATGCGGGGCGGTGAACGCGATGCACGACTCTTTCACCCCACTCGGCGGGATGGTGCCGCTCTTCAACATGCAGCTCGGGGAGGTCGTCTTCGGCGGGGTCGGCGCCGGTCTCTATGGGATGCTCGTCTTCGTCGTGCTTGCCGTGTTCCTCGCCGGCCTCATGGTAGGACGAACCCCCGAGTACCTCGGGAAAAAGATCGAGAGCCGGGACGTGAAGCTCAGCGTTCTCTACATGTTCATGGCGGTCTTCAGCATCCTCGGGCTCGCGGCGTGGGCGGCGGCGAGCGCGTGGGGCAGGGCGGGCATCGCGAACGCGGGGCCCCATGGCTTGAGCGAGATTATCTACGCGTATTCTTCGTGCATCGGGAATAACGGGAGCGCCTTCGGCGGTCTCGCTGGGAATACGTACTGGTACAACACGACGCTCGGGTACACCACCCTTATTGGGCGCTTCTTCATGATGGTGCCGGTCCTCGCCCTGGCCGGCAGCTTCGGGCGGAAGAGGCTCGTCCCCTCGACGGCAGGAAGCCTCCCCGTCCATGGGATGACGTTTGCAATCGTGCTCGTCGGGACTGTGCTGATCGTCGGAGCACTGACCTTTCTCCCGGCGCTCGCGCTTGGCCCGATCATCGAGCATTTTCTGATGACCGGGTCGTTGATGCTCTACTGAAGGGACGAAGTGGTATGGCGGCGAGAACACATTCGCTTTTCGATCGAGACATCATCGCCCGGGCGGCGGTCGACTGCCTGAGGAAGCTCAACCCTCTGTCACTCGCGCATAACCCTGTCATATTCGTGACCGAGGTCGGAGCCGCGGTCACGACGCTCGGGCTTTTCGTCTGGCGCGGGAGCGAGCCCGTCGGCTTCGTACTGCAGGTGAGCCTCTGGCTCTGGTTCACCGTGATCTTCGCTAATTTCGCCGAGGCAATGGCGGAGGGGCGGGGCAAGGCCCAAGCGCGGGCGCTTCGAAGGACGCGCACGCAGGCGATGGCGCGGCAGCTGCGAGGTGACGGCTCGATCGAGAAGGTCCCGGCCGAGCGGCTCCGAAAGGGCGACCTCTTCACCGTCTCGGCCGGCGAGATCATCGCGGCCGACGGGGAGATCATCGAGGGCGTCGCCACGGTGGACGAGTCCGCTATCACGGGTGAGTCCGCACCGGTCATCCGAGAGGCGGGAGGGGACCGGAGCGCAGTGACGGGCGGCACGCGGGTCCTCTCGGACGTGATCACGGTGCGCGTGACGGCCGATCCTGGCGAAAGCTTCCTCGACCGGATGATCAACCTCATCGAGGGCGCGAAGCGGCAGAAGACGCCGAACGAGATCGCGCTCACGATTCTCCTCTCGGCGCTTTCCCTCATCTTCCTCGTCGTTATTGTGACCATGGTTCCCTTCGGCGCGTACTCGGGCATCTCCTTTTCGGTCACCGTGCTCGTGGCGCTTCTCGTCTGTCTCATGCCGACGACGATCGGGGGGCTCTTGAGCGCCATCGGGATCGCCGGGATCGACCGGATGGTGCAGAATAACGTGCTTGCGATGAGCGGCCGGGCGGTGGAGGTGGCGGGGGACATCGACGTGCTTCTTCTCGACAAAACGGGGACCATCACGCTCGGCGACCGCCACGCGGCCGAGTTCATCCCCGCGCCGGGCGTGCGGTCCGAGGATCTGGTGAACGCGGCGCAGCTCGCCTCGCTCGCCGACGAAACGCCCGAGGGCAGAAGCATCGTCGTCCTCGCGAAGAGCTACGGGCTCCGCGGGCGCTCCATCTCCGAGACGCCGCACGCGACCTTCATCCCCTTCTCGGCGCAGACGAGGATGAGCGGCGTGGACATCGACGGTAGGCGAATCCGGAAAGGCGCCCCCGACGCGATCCAAGCCTTCATCGCTCAGCCGCTCCCCCTCGACGTGCGCGACGCGGTCGATCGCATCTCCCTTTCGGGCGGGACGCCGCTCCTCGTCGCCGAGGGTACGACAGCACTCGGCGTCATTCATCTGAAGGACATCGTGAAGGGAGGGCTCAGGGATCGCTTCGAGCGGTTCCGGGCCATGGGCATCAAGACCGTGATGATCACGGGCGACAACCGGTTGACCGCCGCCGCCATCGCGCGAGAGGCCGGCGTCGACGACTTCATCGCCGAGGCGAAGCCTGAGGACAAGCTCGCCCTCATCCGGCGGGAGCAGGCGGCGGGGCGCCTCGTCGCCATGACGGGGGACGGAACGAACGATGCCCCCGCCCTCGCCCAAGCGGACGTCGGCGTCGCCATGAACACGGGGACGCAGGCGGCCAAGGAGGCCGGGAACATGGTCGATCTCGATTCGAACCCGACGAAGCTCATCGAGGTGGTCGAGATCGGCAAGCAGCTTCTTATCACGCGAGGGGCCCTGACCACCTTCAGCATCGCGAACGACGTAGCCAAGTATTTCGCCATTATCCCGGCCATGCTCGTCGGTGCGTTCCCGGCGATCGCCCCGCTCAACGTCATGGGCCTCGCGAGCCCCTCGAGCGCGATACTCAGCGCCGTGATATTCAACGCACTCATTATCGTTATTCTCATACCGCTCGCGCTCCGCGGCGTGCGCTTTCGGCCCCTCGGCGCGGCGGCGCTCCTCAAGCGCAATCTTCTGATATACGGCCTCGGGGGGCTCATCATCCCGTTCCCCGGGATCAAGCTGGTCGATATCATAGTGAATGCTCTGCATCTCGTTTGAGAGAGGAACGAATGACAATGAAACAGTTGGTTGCAGATCTCCGCATCTCACTCGTCGCCACCGCGGTTCTCGCCGTTCTTCTCTGCGGCCTCTATCCGTTGATCGTGTGGGCTTTGGCACAGGGCTTTTTCCCGACCGAGGCGAACGGCTCGCTCGTCAAGAGCGGCGGCGAGGTCATCGGGTCGCGCCTCATCGCCCAGCCGTTCACGGGTCAGCGGTACTTCCATCCCCGCCCGTCCGCGGCCGGGGCAGGGTACGACGCGGCGAGCTCGGGGGGAACGAACCTCGGCCCCACCTCGAAGAAGCTCGTGGAGGACGTTGGGCGGCGGATCGCTCTCTACCGCACGGAAAACGCTCTTCCTCCGGGCGCCCTCGTGCCGGCGGACGCCGTCACCGCGTCGGCGAGCGGACTCGACCCCCACATCAGCGTGCGGAACGCGGAGATCCAGGCGCGGCGCGTTGCGGCCGCCCGCGGGCGTGCCGTTCAGGACGTTCTGAAGGATGTCGTCGCGTGCACCGAGGGGCGCAGCTTGAAGCTTTTCGGAGAACCGAGCGTGAATGTCCTCATGTTGAACCAGAGGCTGGACGAAGGACGGAGATAATCTCCACGGCGAGCGGCCCCGCTCGGGCCGGCTCGATTGCGTGAGGAGAGAACCAATGGCCGAAGATAGAGCCAATACCTTCTTGAGACTGATACGCCGGTCGCAGCGCGGAAGGCTCAAGCTCTACCTCGGGTACTCGGCCGGCGTCGGCAAGACCTACCAGATGCTGCAGGAAGGGAATCGTCTCAAGAACGAGGGTATCGACGTCGTAATCGGGCTCCTCGAGACGCACGGGCGCGTCGAGATCGCGAAGCTCGCCGAGGGGCTCGAGATCGTGCCGAGGCGGCGCCTCGAATACCACGGCGTCCCCGTCGAGGAGATGGACGTGGATGCGATCGTCGCGCGAAAGCCCGGCGTCGCGCTCATCGACGAGCTCGCCCACACAAACGTCCCGGGCAGCCGGAACCCGAAACGCTACCAGGACGTGCAGGACATCATTGCCGAGGGAATCCACGTCATCACGACGATGAACGTGCAGCACCTCGAAAGCCTCTACAACATCGTCGAGAACGCGGTCGGGGTGAAGGTGCGCGAGCGTCTGCCGGACTCGGTGCTCGCCGAGGCGGATCAGATCGTAGACGTGGACCTGACGACCGAGGACCTGCGCAAGCGCCTCAAGGAGGGAAGGATCTATCCGGCGGAGCGAATCGAAACGGCGCTCGCGAATTTCTTTACGCCGGCCAACCTCGAGAAGCTTCGGGAGATCACGCTCCGCGAGCTCGCCTCCCAGATCGACCTACGCAGGCGGGAGATCTCCGAGAACGAGACCGCGGCCGGACCCGATCAGGTCATGGTCTGTCTCAGCTCGCACGGAACGAACAGCGAGCTTCTCCTGCGCTACACGTCGCGTCTGGCGGGAAAGCTCAACCGTAATTGGTACGCTGTCTATGTCCAGACTCCCTCGGAGGAGGCTACCGTCATCGATGCGCGAACACAGCGTTACCTCTCCGACACGTTGACCCTGGCGAAGCAGCTCGGCGCTCTGGTATTCACCTATAAGGGCGAGGACGTCGCCGACACGCTTCTCAGGTTCGCCAAGGAGTACCGCGTCGGCCATATCGTCATCGGGCGATCGACGCCGAAATCGCTCTGGAGAAGGTTCGGGAGAAACGCCAACCTCGTGAGGAAGGTCATAGGTCGCGCGAGAGGGACCACGGTCATCGTGGTCGACACGCGCAAGGAGGAGCTCACCGTCCCCGCCCGACCGGGAGAGACACCGGAGGGAATCGAGCCGGCACCGAGCTCCCCGGAGCCGGTACCCGCTCCGCTCCTGCGACCCACGTTGAGTCTTCTTCTGTCCCGCAGCCGCATCGTCATATGGGACGAGCCGGTGGCAAAGAAGACGGTTCTGCGAACCCTTGCACGGGCGATCGCGCCCGAGAGCGGCATCAGGGACGCCGACGCGCTCTTTGACGACATCATGAAACGCGAGGGGCAGGGGTCGACATTCTTCAACGAAGGGGTGGCGTTTCCACACGTGCGGGTCCCGGGGCTCTCGGAACCGGTGGTCGCCATCGGCCTGATGAAGCGGGGAGTCTCAGACGCATCGACGGAGAAACCCATAAGCCTCGTCTTCCTGATCCTCTCCCCCGCCGAGAAGCCCGACCTCCAGGTCAAGATTCTCGGTCTCGCGAGCAGGGCGGCCCAGAGCCGACACCTGACCCAGAAGCTCGAATCGGCCGGGAGCCCGGAAGAGGCGCTCGACGCCGTCCGCGAATGGGAACTGCCCGGCGAATCGGGCCCGACGCTATCGCCCTCGTGAGGCTGCGCGCTCCGACCGCGCCGCGGGGCGCCCGCGGCCATCATAAATGCCTTGACGTGACCACCCTCGACCGTCATAATTCTCGCCCCGATTCGAAGTTCTGTAGCAGAAGGAGAGCCGCATGGCGTTCAGGTTCTTCCCGAAGGAATTCAACTTTTTCGATCTCTTCGACAGGCAAGTCGACAACGCTATCGAGGCGGCGGTGCTGTTCAGGGAGCTCGCGCTGAAGGGGACGGTCGACGCCGCGTCTCTCAGCAAGATGGAAGAGATCGAGCACAAGGGGGACGAGGCGACGCACGGCATCATCGAGCACCTCAACAAGACCTTCATCACCCCCTTCGACCGCGAGGATATCCACAAGCTCGCGACCGAGCTCGACGACGTCATCGACATGATCAACACGATCGTGAGCCGCCTGCGCGTCTACAAGCTCACGGGCGTCAACAAAAACCTCATCGAATTCTCCTCGGTCATCGAGCAATCGGTGCGCGCGGTGGCGTGCGCGGTCAAAGGCCTGCGCAAGCTCAAGGACTCGGTATCGATCATGAACTCCTGCGTGGAGGTCAACCGCCTCGAGAACGTCGGCGACTCGATGCGGGACGAGATGCTCGCGGACCTTTTCGAGACCGAGAAGAATCCGATCGCCGTGATCAAATGGAAAGAGATATATCAGGACGCGGAAACCGTCCTCGACGTGTGTGAAGACGTCGCGAATGTCGTGGAATCAATTCTCGTCAAGCAAGCCTAGCACATGACGATAACCATAATCATCCTCATCGCGCTGGCCCTCTTTTTCGATTTTCTCAACGGCTTCCACGATTCGGCAAATTCCATCGCGACGGTCGTCTCGACGCGCGTGCTTCCTCCCCGCTATGCCGTGATATGGGCCGCGTTCTTCAACTTCGTCGCCTTTCTCATCTTCGGGCTGCACGTCGCGAACACGATGGGCAAAGGCATCATCGACATAACCGTCGTGGATAAGGGGATCATCTTCGGTGCGCTCGCGGGGGCGTGCTCATGGGATCTCATCACCTGGTACCTGGGCCTGCCAACGAGCTCCTCGCACGCACTCATCGGCGGAATGATCGGCGCCACGCTCGTGAAGGCCGGCCCGCAGGCGCTCATATGGCACGGCATCCTGAGAACGATCGCGTTCATCTTTATATCGCCAGTCGCCGGGCTCGCCCTCGGTTTCATGATCGGAAAGGCCGTATACTGGCTGTTCCGCAGGAGCGCTCCGCTCGGGGTCGACCACATCTTCAGGAAGGGGCAGCTCCTGTCCGCCGCCCTCTACAGCCTGGGACATGGCGGTAACGATGCGCAGAAAACGATGGGTATCATCGCGGGGCTTCTTTTCAGCACGGGGCTCACGGGCGCGAAGTTCCATGTACCCCTTTGGGTCGTACTCAGCTGCCATGCGGCCATCGCCCTCGGCACGATGCTCGGAGGGTGGCGCATCGTCAAGACGATGGGTCAGCGGGTGGCGAAGCTCAAGCCCGTCGACGGCTTCTGCGCGGAAACAAGCGCGGCGATCATGCTCTTCATCTCGACGAACCTCGGGATTCCGGTTAGCACGACCCACACGATCACCGGGGCGATCATGGGCGTCGGATCCCGCAAACGGCTCAGCGCCGTTCGCTGGGGGGTCGCGGGGCGGATAGTCTGGGCCTGGATCCTGACTATTCCCTGCTCCGCGTTGATCGCGGCGCTCGCATACACGATCGCCGTCAACCTCTAGCGTGCAGGATGGCGCCGGGCTTATTTGCCCTTTTCCGGAGCCTTTGCCGGGACCTTGATCGAGGCGGTGTACGCGACGAGGTCCGCGAGCCCTTGATCGTCCCAGGCGAGCACCGTTCCCTTCATCGGAGTGATGATGCACCAGTTGACCATCTGGTCGAGCGTGACGACCCTGTTCGACATCATGAAGTACTTCGGGTACTTCGGCGCGAGGTTGTCGAACGCCTTGATGGTCATCTTACCCATCTGTCCGTCCTTCGTGCCTCCCTCGACGTGACAATCGTTGCAGCTCTTGCCCGTCGTGCCGAGCTTCGGATCGTTGAAAAGCAGCTTCCCGTGCTCGATCGACCTCAGGAGCTCGGCTTTCGGGTTGATCTCCGGCATCTGCTGCTGGGCCAGCGCCGCGGCGAAGGCGAGAGAGAAGAAAAAGACAGAAACCAAGATGACGAGTGTCTTCATGCTCTATCACCTGCCTTTCATGATTGGATTCTCGGTGGAGGTTGTCCCCTGCGTTGATTAGAATCCTCTCTCCCCCTGGAGTCAATCGCTTTCTTAAGTCTTGACGTCACGTTCGTCTTTGATCAGAATCCAAGTTGACTTTAGCAAGGAGGAGAATCATGAGGAATCTCGTTATCTTCGCCGTCGTCCTCGCCCTTCTCGGCGGCGCCCTCGGGTGCGCGAGCATAAGCAAAACCAAGCAAGGCGCGGCGATCGGGGCGGGCACCGGAGCCGCCATCGGCGCGATCATCGGGAAGCAGACGGGCCACACGGCGCTCGGGGCCATCCTCGGAGCGGGCGTGGGCGGGCTCGCGGGAGGCTACATCGGCCACTACATGGACCAGCAGGCCGAGGAGATGCAGAAGGACATCCAAGGCGCGAAGATCGAGCGCGTCGGGGAGGGCATCAAGATCACCTTCGATTCGGGCATCCTTTTCGACGTCGACAAGGCGACTCTCAAGAGCGAGGCAAAGGCGAACCTCGACAAGCTCGCCGTCATTCTCAAGAAGTACCCCGATACGAACATCCTCGTCGAAGGGCACACCGACGCGACGGGCACGGAGGAGCACAACCTCGATCTCTCCAAGGAGCGCGCGCAATCGGTCTCGAACTACCTCGCGCAGCTCGGCGTCGATCCGACGCGGTTCACGGCGATGGGATACGGCGAATCGCAGCCGGTCGCATCGAACGACACGGTGGACGGACGGCAGCAGAATCGAAGAGTCGAGCTCGCCGTCATGGCGAACGACAAGCTCAAGAAGGCGGCGGAGCAGAAGACCGCAGGGGACCAGAAGAGCGCCGGCTGAAAAAGGCACGATACGTTCCGTGACGGCCGGGCACCGAATCTTCGGAGCCCGGCCGTTTCCATGTGTCCAGAGGCTGCTCCAATTTGCCGTTGACATACGGCGCCCACCTCGACTACGATTTCGCTACAACATATCTTCAGGTGCTCGCGAGGAGCCGAACAGGGAAGAGGGTGAGAATCCCTCACGGACCCGCCACTGTGAATGGCGAGCCTTCCGCCCGAAACCACTGGCGCTTGGAGCTGGGAAGGGGGCGGGGGCGCTTGAGCCACAAGTCAGGAGACCTGCCTGGAGAATCCATCTACCCGGACCTCTTCGAGGAACGAGAGGAAGGAGCCCCATGTCCACCATTAAATCCGCCCAGGTTTCCGTCGCAATCGGCGCTTGTCTCCTGATCGCGGCTTCCACGCTGGCCGCGGGCGAAGCGGAGGAGAAGATCTACCCCGGCCCTGAGATCGTCGTGACGGCGACGCGCATCGAGTGGCCCGTCGAGAAGACGGCGAGCTTCATCACGGTCATATCGCGGAGCGACATCGAACGCAGGCACGCGGAGAGCGTCGGAGAGCTCCTCCGGTCGTTCGCCGGGCTCGACGTCGTCCAGTCCGGCAGCCAGGGAAAGGCCTCGAGCATCTTCATCCGGGGCGCCAACAGCAACCACTGCCTCGTCATGCTCGACGGCGTGCCCGTCAACGATCCGACGACGGCGGCGTTCGACTTCTCGGAGCTCTCGAGCGCCAACATCGAGAAGATCGAGATCGTTCGCGGCCCCCACGGGATCCTCTACGGGTCGAGCGCGATCGGCGGCGTCATCAATATCATCACCTCCACGGGGGCGGAAGGAACGAAGCGGAGCGCCTCGTTCGCGGGAGGCTCATACGGGACCGCCGAGGGCGCGATTGCGCTCGCCGGCGGGGAGAAATCGTACCATTACTCCTACACGCTCTCGGGTGCGAGGTCGGACGGGCTCGCGGCGAACGATTTCTACCGGAACCTGGTCTTCTCGGGCTCCGCGTCGAGCCGGCTGACCGCGACGTCCGACGTCTCGTTGACGCTGCGCTACAACGAGGGGGACATCGGCCTTCACGGGCCCCGCTTCTCCCCCGACCCGAACGCGGAGCAAAGCGGCGGACAATTCCTCGTGTCCGCGACCTACCATCAGTTCGTATCGGGCATCTGGAGCTACTCGCTGCGGACCTCCTTCATGTCCCGTGAGATAACCTGGAAGGACCCCGTCGACGCGCTCGACAGCGGCCCCTTCGCCGGCGACGGCTTCTCTGAAATCAACTCCCGCGTCAAGAACGTCGCGTGGCAGAACAACCTGCGCTTCACCGACAACGTATGGCTGATCTCGGGCGCCGAATGGAAAGAAGAACAAACGACGAACAGCGGTTACTCACCGTTCGGGACGACGAGCTTCGACGATCGGATTGGCAACCTCAGCGTCTTTGCAAACGGGATTTCGAGCTTCAGGGCCGCGCCGACGGTATCGGCGGGCGTCCGCCTTGACGACCATACCGAGTTCGGCGCGGTGGCGACCTACAAATTTTCGCTCGCGTATCCCGTTCCGTGGACCGGAACCGTCGTCAAGGGATCGATCGGCACCGGCTTCCGGGCCCCGAGCCTGAACGAGCTGTATTACCCCGGCTACGGCAACCGTAATCTCGAGCCGGAGCGGACACAGGGGTATGATCTCGGCCTCCGGCAGGAACTCGGGGGAGCGCGGGCCTCGCTCGAGCTCGCCTATTTCGCGAACTCGTATCGCAACCTGATCACTTCCAACCCCGTGACGTGGCTCGCGGACAACGTCGGAAGGGCGCGCAGCAGCGGCGTCGAATTCGAGTCGTCCTTCCGCCCGACCGGGGCGGTGACCCTGCGGGGGTATTACACCTTCACCCGAACCGAGGACCGCGCGACCGGAAAGGAGCTCCTCCGACGTCCCCGCCACAGCGGAGGCGCGAGCGCCGCGCTCCGACGGGGGCCGTTCGACCTCATGCTCTCGGCCTCTCACGTCGGTGCGCGTCTCGACAATGACTTTGGGGGACCGCTCGGCGAACACTTTAATCCAGCCTATACGACGATCGACGCGGCCGTCACGTACCGGGCCGGCGCCTCGAAGGAGATCTACTGCAAGCTGGGGAACATTTCGAACGAGCGCTACGACGAGGTCTCGGGCTACGCTGCTCCGGGCGCCCACGTCACGGTCGGCACGACAGTGGACTTTTGAAATCCACGATGGTATGATCGCCGCATCAAAACAAGGGGGTCTCACATGGCAGTAGCACGGGTTACCGAAATCGTCGCGTCCTCGACGAAGAGCTGGGAAGACGCAGCGCGCTCCGGCTTCAGGCGCGCGGGAAAAACTCTCAGAGGAATCACCGGCTTCGAGGTCATCAAGCAGACGGCCCACGTCGAGAACAACAAGATCGTCGAGTTCCGCGTGACCATGCGGGTGATATTCGTGCTCGACGAGTAGCCTCGCCTATGCCTGCGCCCGGTAATCCTCGGCGCGATGGCGAACGATGACGCCCTCGATCATGTAGACCACGTCCTCGGCGATATTCGTCGCGTGGTCCGCGATGCGCTCGAGGTGTCGCGAGCACGAGAGCAGGTGAATGAGGCTTTCGAGCTGCTCCGGTTTCCTGCGAATCCCCTCCTGGATTGTGGCGTACATCTCTCGGTGCATCGCATCGATCTCATCATCGGCCGCGAGGACCGCGTGGGCGAGCTTCGCGTCCTGCTTCATCAGAGAATCGAGGCATTTCCTCATCATTGCCTTCGTCTTCTCAGCCATGAGCGTGAGATCGAGCGGAATATCCGGCCGCTCTCTCGTCGCGAGGAACTGCGCCCTCTCGGCGATATTGACCGCGAGATCCCCCATCCGCTCGAGATCGTTGTTGATCTTGAGTATGGCGACGATGAAGCGCAGGTCGATGGCGACCGGCTGATGGAGCGCGAGCACCTTGAGACATTCCTCTTCGATCTCCACCTCAGTTTGGTCGATGCCCGGATCGCTCTTGATGACCTCTTCGGCGAGGGTCGAGTTTCGCTCCGAGAGCGATTGCACCGCCTTGTAGACGTTGTCCTCGACGGTGGCGCTCAGGGCCAGGATCCGCTTCTTGAGATTCTCGATTTCCCGCTCCAGATGTTTCGACACGATTCACACCATCCTTCTCCGGATCATCCGAAACGCCCCGTGATGTAGTCCTCGGTTTCCTTTGCTCTCGGCCTCGTGAATATCTCCTCCGTATTGCCGAATTCTATCAAACGTCCCTCGTAGAAGAAAGCGGTCATGTCGGAGACGCGGGCCGCCTGCTGCATGTTGTGCGTGACGATGACGATTGTGTACATGCCTCGCAGCTCGCCGATGAGATCCTCGATCCGGGTGGTCGACCGCGGGTCGAGGGCCGAGGCGGGTTCGTCCATGAGGAGGATCTTCGGATCTACCGCGATGGCGCGCGCGATGCAGAGGCGCTGCTGCTGCCCCCCCGAAAGCCCGAGCGCGTTATGAGCGAGCCTGTCCTTGACCTCTTCGAAGAGCGCCGCGCGTTTGAGGCTCTGCTCTACGATCCCGGCGATCGCTCCACGGTCGGAGACGCCATGGACGCGCGGACCGAACGCGACGTTGTCGAATATGCTCTTCGGGAAGGGATTCGGCTTCTGAAACACCATGCCGACCATCCTCCTGAGCGCGACCACGTCGACGTCGGGTGCATAGAGCTGCTGCTCCTCGAGGCTCAGGGCGCCGCTCGTGCTGCAGCCGGGGATGAGATCGTTCATCCGGTTGATCGCTCGCAGGTACGTGCTCTTCCCGCAGCCGCTCGGCCCGATGATGGCAGTCACCTTGCCGGACTGGATGTCGAAGGTCACCTTGTCGACGGCGGCCTTCGAGCCGTAAAAGACGGAGAACTCCTTCGCCCGAATGAGGGGCGTTCCATCCGGCTCCATCCCATTCCTCCGCGCTCTCGGAATGGGCCTCGCGAGCGGGGCGTCGAGATTTCCCTGTTCGTTCTTCACTGCTTCCTCCAGATCCGGAATTGCCGCTGCAAACTATCTCCTATGCTCTCAATTTCTTGGATATCCGTGCCCGTATAATGATGGCGGTCAGGTTGAGGAGGAGCACCAGCACGACGAGCGTGAGAACCATGCCGTACTGAACGTGCCGTATCTCATCGACCGCCTGATGTTCCGTCGCGAGATTGTAGATGTTCCAGGGGAGCGCCGGCGTCGGCTGCGTAAGCGTCTGCCAGATCGCGAGCGGCTTTCCGACGCTCACCGCCGCGGTGAAGATTATCGGCGCCGTCTCCCCCGCCGCCCTTCCCATGCTGATGATTATGCTCGTGAGCACTCCGGGGAGCGCCGCCGGGAGGATTACGGTGAGAATCGTCCGCCACTTGCTCGCGCCGAGGCTCATCGACGCCTCCTTGTACGTCAGGGGGACGGCCTTGATCGCCTCCTCCGAGGCGCGGATCACCGTCGGGAGCACGAGAATCGCGAGCGTCAGGGCGCCCGCCAGCACGCTCTTCGACTGCGAGACCTTCATCGTGTTGATGAAGAACGCGAGGCCGAAAAGCCCGAACACGATGCTCGGCACGCCCGCGAGAGCGCTGATGCACGTCCGCAGCAGACTCACGAAGTGCCCCTCCCCCGAGTATTCGGCGAGATAGATCGCCGTGACGATCCCGAGCGGCACGGCGAAGAGCATCGAACCGATGGCGAGATAGATCGTCCCGAGCATTTCCGGCCATATCCCTCCGAAGAAATGGGAATCGTAGGAGTCGTCGAACGGGAACCTCCAGTACCACGTGAGGCGTGGGCGCATCATCTCCTCGATACCCCGTTCGAGATCGCCGAAGAGCGGCTCCATCGACGTGCCCCTGAACCGCTCGACGCGCGGCTTCAGAACCTTCACGCCCATCCTCGTGGGGTCGGAATAGTCGTACTCCTCGACGAAGAGAATCCCCTCGAGCTTCAGCTTCGAGCGATCCCATCGGGTCTGCCCGTACTGCTGGCGCAGGAGAACGGGTGTCGGTTCACCGGGGGAGGGACCGAACAGCTCCAGAACGAGGCCCTTGAGCTCCCTGAAATCGCTCTCGTACTTCGCGCGAAACTCGGGGCCGCGCTGTTCCATCTCCCCCTCGAACCCTCTGATGAGATCGAGCACCGGCTTCCGCGCCGCTTCGGCGCTCGCCTTCTCCGCCTCGACGACGGCCTGGTTCCCGCGGCCGAACCTGTTCAGCATGAGCATGCGGTACTCGACCGTGCCGCGGAAGACGAATGCGGACGAGCCCTTGACGAATATGGGGCCGAGGAGAACGACGAGAGAGAGCGCCATGAGCACGATCGCGGCGATGCTCACGAGGGAAAATGAGCGATTGAAGAGCTTACGCGTTCCGAGCTCCACCCCATCACCCCCTCATCTTCCGGGAGCGCCGCACGACGTATTCGCTCACGAGGTTCATGATGAACGCAAAGGCGAGGAGACACAGCGCCATTGCGAAGAGCACATGGTAGCGCGCGGATCCGGTGACCTGGTCGGCCTCACCCATATCTCCCGCAATCGTCGCGGTGAGCGTGCGCACCGGCTGGAGAAGGTTGAACCATGGAGATGGGATTCTCGCGGCATTTCCCGAGGCCATCCAGACGACCATCGTTTCGCCGATGGCGCGCATGACGCCGAGTATCACGGCGGCGAGGATGCCGCTCCGCGCCGCCGGGACGACCACCTTGAGCAGGGTCTCCGCGCGCGTCGCGCCGAGAGCGTAGCTCCCTTCCCTGAGCTCGCGACCTACCGAGTTCAGGGCGTCTTCGGACACGCTCACGATCGTCGGAAGCGCCATGATGCCGAGAACGACCGAAACGTTGAGAGCGTTCGTGCCGCTCGAGACGACGAGACGGTTCAGGACACCGGTCAAGGCGAGAAGGGCGCCGATGCCGAGGCCGCCGAGGACCGCCAACGTGGCGATCCTGACCGGTGTCCTCAGGCGCTGCGGGAACCTCGAGGAGACGATATCGCTCGCGACGGTCGTGGAGACGAGGAAGAGCGGCGCGAGCACCATCCAGGCCCCCGCGGCGAGGAGCGTTCCCCCCCGCGCCTGGATGAGCGGAGCGAGAACGACGAGCGCGAAGAACCCGTAGACAACGGACGGGATGGCCGCGAGCATCTCGATGATCGGTTTCGCCACCTGGCGAACCGCGAAGGGGAGAATATCGCTCAAGCACAGGGCGGCGAGTATGCCGAGCGGAACCGCGACGATCGAAGCGCCGAGCGTCACGAGCGCGCTCCCGACGAAGATGGAGAGCGCGCCGAATTCGGCCGGATCCCGCGAGGGATACCAATGGGTGCTCGTGAGGAACTCTCTCACGCCTTCGAGCCTGAAGAAAGGGAGCGCGTCGCGCATGATGAAATAGAAGATGAAGAGGAGCGCGATGACGGAGCTCGACGCGAGCGCGACGAGGAGCGTGGAACCGAAAAGGGCGCCGAGGCGCTTGAAGCGCCTGGCGCCCTTGCTTATGACCAGTTGATCCTGCATTAGTACTTCGTGATGGGCACGAAGCCGATCGCTTTCACGATCTCCTGTCCTTTCGGGGTAAGGTAGAGGTTCAGGAACGAGTAGAGCGTGCTCCCCATCTTCGGATAGCCGTTCGTGAACATGAAGAGCGGCCGGGCGATCGGGTAGCTGCCCGAAGTGACCGTCGCTTCGTCCGGCATGATGTTGTTGACCTTGAGCGCCTTGACGGTCTTATCGACGAAGCCGAGGCCGACGTAGCCGATGGCCGCCGGCGTGCTCTGTACCCGCTCGCGCACGGCACCGTTCGAGCCCACGTATTCGGCCTTATCCGAGATCTTCTGCTTGTTGAGGACGAGCGACTCGAAGCTTTCATAGGTGCCGCTGTTCGTGTCGCGGCTGATGATGACGATTGCGACGTTCGGGCCGCCGACGTCCTTCCAGTTCGTGATCTTGCCCGTGTAGATGTCGCGGACCTGATCGACCGAGAGCCCCTGGACCGGGCAGCTCGGATGCACGATGACCGCGATTCCGTCGACGGAGACGACCGTGGCGACCGGGAACACGCCCTTGTCGACCGCCGCCTTGAACTCCTCGTCCTTCATGAAGCGCGACATCGTGGCGATGTCACACGTGCCGTTGATGAGCGATTTGGCGCCGTTGCCGCTCCCAGATTCGCTCACGGTGATGTTGACGCCCGCGTTCTTCGACATGTAGTACTCGGCGAACGCCTTCGCGATCGGTCCCACCGTCGTCGATCCGTCGATGACGATCTTCGTCGCCTGCGCGAAGAGCGCGACCGGCATGAAAGTGACGCACAGAACCGCCGCGAGGGCGATACACATAAGCACATTTCTGAACCGGTTCATTTCATTCTCCTTTTTGAATCTTCTCTCTCCGTCTGCAAGATATCCTGGCACCGTTAATCTCGCGTTAGCGATTTGTTAGATTTCCGTTAAGGAAATCCATGCGTGCCTAGAACTTTGCCTGGATGTCCACCATGAGCCGCTTGTAATCCGTCTGCGTCTCACCCTCCTTTATGCCCTTCTTGTTGAGAAGGTACGTCACGTCGAAGCTCGCGTTCTTCTCGAGGCCGACGGAGAACCCGAGCTCGAGCCCCTTGCCGTTCGTTCCTCCGCCTATGAAGTCAGAGTAGTTGAAGGCGCCGATTAGGGCGTCGGCTTCGATCTTTCGATAGTTCGCGGAGAGCTTCAGCGAGCCCTTGTCCTTCCCATAGTTGAGCGTGCCGCCGACAAGGTACGCCGTATTGAGGCTGTCGGCACCACTGTTGTTCACGAAGTCGCCGGTCAACCTGAGCGACGTCTTGTCGTTCACCTTGGCGTCGAGGGTGCCGAGCACTTCGAACTCCTTGAACTCCCACAGGTACCCTTTCCCGGTGCCTACGGCAATCGTGCTGTTGCCGTAGAACGAAGCCGCCTTGTAGAAGCCACTCATGCCTTTCGTCCTCTGGAAGCTGAAGTAGCTTGCGCCGGCCATGACGGCTACCTTGTCGGAGGGCTTCACGTTGAATCCGGCCTGGGCACCGGACATCCACTGCTCGTTATCGGGATCGCTGTCGGTGATGTAGAAACCGGCGGCGTTCAGGAACACGTCTGTCTTCTCGCCCGCTTTGTGCTTGTATTTGAGGGCGATTCCTTCGGGCGTCAGATCGTTGTCCCAGACCATCTGGGTCTTGTCCGCGGTCTCAAAGGGAAACCGCATTTTGCCGGCGTCAACGTTCATGCCGGGGAGACCCTTCGGATGAAAGTCGACGTAGGCGAGGTCGAGCTCTATGGGTTTCCTCGAGAATCCACCCGAGAGCGTCTGGTTCGTCGAGACCGGATCGTCCGAACCCGAGGCGAGACCGATCGTGGCGCTCCACGCATCATTGATTTCGGCGTCACCGACGAGCCGCGCCCTGATGCGCCACCGGAAGTTGTCACTCTTGTTCGATTGCCGAATGAGCTCGTTCCTGAAGCGAACGTCCCCTTTGAGCTTGAGCTTCTCGTACCACTCGGCCGCGTTCGCGACCGCAGGCACGAGCACGCAGACGAGAAGCGCGAGTAACGCGACTCTTCTCACTCTGGCACCTCCTGGTTGAGACCGCTGACTGTTTCTCACGAAAGATGTCCGTGCGACGATGCAACGACTGTCGCCACTAAGTATGTTGAATGTGGGTTAGGGTTTTGTGAGCGAGAAATGAGTTTATGATGAAGGAGCGATGAGGCGTTCAGCCGCTCCGCGGCAGGTGAATCGAGAAGGTGCTCCCCGCGCCGGGCGTGCTCACCACGTCCACCGTTCCTTCGTGCGCCTGGACGATGTGCTTCACGATCGACAGCCCGAGGCCCGTGCCTCCCTGTTTCCGGCTCCGAGCCTTGTCGACCCGGTAGAAACGTTCGAAGATCCGGGGGAGATGCTCGGGCTCTATCCCGCAGCCTCTATCCCGAACGCGGATGACAACCTCGCCGGAACGTTCCTCCGCTTCGACCTCCATGGGGCAACCGGGCTCGCTGAACTTGATCGCGTTGTCAATGAGATTGATGATTGCCTGCTCGAGGAGCGCGGGGTTGATCCTGGCGGCCAGACCGTCGGGGCAGTTCACCGTGATTCTGATATCTCTCGCGTGTGCCTTCGGCTCGCACACCTGCACCGCCTCGAGGATGACCCCCTTGAGGGGGGCACGTTCGAGGACGACTTTCGCTTCGCGCGTATCCTGCTCGACCCGGGAGAGAAGGAGTAGGTCCTCGATGATGGAGTTCATCCGGTCGGCCTGCTTCGCGACAATTTCGAGGAATTTCTCCGCTTCGGCGGGCCTGCGGATGGCGCCGTCCCGGAGCGTCTCGATGAACCCTTTGATCGAGGTTATCGGCGTCCTGAGCTCGTGGGAGACGTTCGCGACAAAATCGCGTCTCACGCCTTCGAGGCGCTGCAGTCTCGTCACGTCGTTGAGCACGATCACGGCGCCGATTCTCTTCCCTTCGGCGTCCCGGAGCAACGTCCCGTGGGCCTGAAGGAAACGCTCCCCCTTGCCGTTCCGCAGCGCGATATCCGCTTCGACGGGATCCGTCGCGGCGAGCGCCTTTGTGACGAATTCCTGGAGGTGGGGACTCCTCACAACCTCCTGAATGCTCTTTCCGAGGGTTGCATCGGGCTCCACCTCGAGGAGGCCGGCGGCGGAACGGTTGAGCCTCGTCACCCGCTCCGAGTCGTCGACTACGATGATCCCTTCAACCATGCTCGAGAACACCGCCTCTTGCTCGTTGAGCTCGCGGACCCCGGTTCTGATCCTCTCGTCGAGGCGCTCGGCCATGTCGTTCATTACCTCGGCGAGGCTTCCGACCTCCTCGAGATGCGAGACGGGAAGCCGGTAGCTCAGGCCCTCTTGCCCGAAGCGCTCTACTCCCTCCCTGAGATCGTTCAGGGGGCGGCTGATTCTGCGGCTGATGGCGAAGCTCGCGAGAGCGGCAAGCAACGTGACGATGATCCCTCCGACAAAGATCCGAACGTACATGCCGTGGAGGCTCTCCTCGACGGAGACGAGCGGCACCGACGCGCGGATCGCTCCGACGACGGCGCCGTTCACCTTCCAGGGAACGGCGACGTACATCATCTTCTTCTTCTCCGTATCGCTGAAACGCACGACCCTGCCGACCCCGCCCGCGAGTGCCCGTATGATCTCCGGGCGATCGCTGTGATTCTCCATGCGCCGCGGATCCTGGTCCGTATCGGCGATGACCACGCCCGATACGAGCACGACCGTGATCCGTCCCCCCGCGGCTCTCCCGAGGTCCTTGCACAGCGAATCGGCAGACGCTTGTTCCGGCGACGCGCCGCCCCGTTCGAACTCCCGCTCCGCGAGACGGGCCTGCGCGAGGAGGCTCTCCCCCGTGCTCCGCAGGTAGAGCTTCTCCGCGACGCGAGACGCATACAAGGTCGCGGCGAGGAGCGAGAGCGCCAGTATCACGATGTGAAAGGGGTAGAGCTGCGAAAGAAGGCGTTTCCGGGCCACTTACCGCTCCTTGAACCGGTACCCGACTCCGTGCACCGTTTCGATCTGCTTTCCGAGGGGGCCGAGCTTCTTGCGGAGCCCCACGATGTGAACGTCAACGGAGCGGTCCGTAACGGCGTAGTCCTCGCCGCGAGCCGCGTCGATGATCTGCTGTCTTGAAAAGACCCAGCCGGGTCGCCGCGCGAGAAGATGGAGAATTCTGAACTCGGTCGACGTGAGACCCACGTTCTTGCCCTTCACGGCGACCTCGTGGCGCCCCGGATGAATCACGAGATTTTCGAGCTTGATGATCGCCTGCTCCTCGGCCGGGGCCTTCATCTTTCTCCGGAGCACCGCCTTGATCCGCGCGAGCATCACGCGCGGGCTGAACGGCTTTGTGATGTAGTCGTCAGCACCGAGCTCGAGGCCGGTCACGATATCGGCCTCCTCCCCGCGCGCCGTGAGCATGACGACGGGGATATTCGCCGTGCGGGGGTCGCGCTTGAGCGTATTGCACACCTCGAGCCCGTCCACGCCGGGCAGCATGAGGTCGAGGAGAACGAGACTGGGGAGCTTCGATCGCGCGACTTTGATCGCATCTTCCCCCGACGTGACGGTGGAGACGCGATACCCCGCTCGCGTGAGGTTGTAGCTCACGAGCTCGAGAATGTCCTCTTCATCGTCCACCACGAGTATGTGTTCGGCAGCCACGGCAAACCTCGCTCGAAAAGCCTGATTCACGCATCCTGTAAAAGAGATAGTATCAAGATATGAACCCCGTATGAGGACATCGTGAGTTTCATGTTAAGGGAGCTCGCCCTCGATTGTCGCCTGAAATCTTTCAGGTTTCGAGCCCCTGGCTTTTCTTGATCTTGTAGAGGCTCTCGATGAAGTCCGTTCCCGCGTATCCGGCGAGGCCCGCGATCTTCCAGCTGCCCGACGAGATCGCGCCGGCGAAGCCGCCGATCACCGCCGAGATGAGGATCGAACACGCGAAGTACCAGAAACGGAATCTCTGTTCCCGCCTGCTCTGCTCCATGTACTTGAGAACCCCGACGAGCGCGCGCACGGTGCCGCCGAGCGCGCCTACGAGAACGAGCGTCATGACCGAGCCCGGGGCGCAGCATGGCATTGTCATCGACGGCCTCCCTTCACTTCGAAAGCATATCCTCGAGTATTTCCACGGCATCCTTGACGAGCTTCACGCAGACGGTGTCGAAAAGGCCCCTCTGTTTCGCCTGCTCATACCCCTCGTGCGTACCGATGTCGCAGCCGAGGAGGTCGCGGCATATGGTCGTGCCGTTGCGATCCGAGAAACGCCGGACGAACTCCCGCGCCAACTCGTATGAATTCTCTTTCTTATCCTTGTCCTGTGGCCGCGAGCTCCCGTACATGAGGCCGAGCACCATGAACGCCCCCGTCACGGCCCCGCACGCGTCCCCCCTTCTCGCCATCCCACCCCCGAAAGCGCTCGCGATCCTCGCCGCCGTGCCTTCATCGAGCCCGAGCCCGGGCGCCAACGTCGAGAATACCGATTGCGCGCAGTTGAAGCCGTCGCGCAAGCCGGAAGCCGCACGATCCCCTTTGTTCATTTCCCGTACCTCCCGCTGCAGTAAATGGTCGGGGCGACTGGAAGCGTACCAGTGCGATCAAATATTGGCCGCTGCATGTTACGCGTTGCTTTCAGTTCGCTTCACTCCTAGAATAAAGGCCTCACTTGTAATTAGATCATCATCGGAGACAGACTTGAATCTTGGAGCAAACTGATCTATGGTTAAACGTGATTCTGCGTTGCTTTTCTTGTCACATACAACCTTAAATCCTTCTTGTGTCAAGATCGAAATGTGTGTTGAATGCGGTTCTCTGTTAATGAACCATGTCCGTTTCCCTCTCATTAATCTCCACATGAAATCCGAATATACCCAATGGCCATTCCATTCATCAGCAGTTTCATGGCACTTGAAATCAATCGTATGTGATATGTAACCAGTTGATTTTAACCATAAGCGCATAGCCCTGTATGTACGTCTCAAATCATCAACATGTTCAAGAACCGCCTGAGAATAAATCATATCCACGGATTCTTGTTCAAGAACACTGGCGTCATACCAGGGAACTTTATATTGAATTAATGAGTGTTTCCGCCGAAGCTCACTGATTGAATCCCTGATTCTTTCTAACCGTGATGTTTCTAATGCATGCTGCAGTCTCGTCTCATCCAATATATCAGCGGGATAATCATATTCTTCCAAGCATGGCTTAAGGTCTGGGAACTCATCCTCTCCAGGAATAGGTGTTCTATTCTTAAAAAGCGTCACGAGTTCGTCAAATATTGCTGCATTTCTTTGGGCGCTCGCGTATTCAACGACATCAAAGGCAAAGTATTTGTCGCACCCAGAGATCAACGCAGCCAAGCCAACACCCAAAGAGTCGCCTGGACCCAATTCTGCAACTGTCTTTGGATATGGATTAAGCCCGTTCCTTTTCGCCATTACCAAATGGCGCAACCATACGGAATAGCAATATCTGGCAGAGTCTGTCCCCCCTGTACCTTTTCTACGAAACCGGTTCATTCCCGGTACAAAGGTTGACATGCCATAGATCAGCAGTTTCATCTTCAGTTTCATTGTTCCTCCAATTCGATTCTCGATTGGAGACGACTCTACCGCATCAGGTGCCTTATTGAATTTAGATGGTCGGGGCGACTGGATTCGAACCAGCGACCTCCTGCTCCCAAGGCAGGCGCGCTAACCGGACTGCGCTACGCCCCGACTGATTCACCTCTCAAGAATTCTCCCCGTACAGAACACCCCGAATATACGGGCACGTACGCGTCGCATCAAGCGCCCTTCGCCGCGATCACCTCGCGGTAGATCCCCTCGATCCGCGCGTAGTGCGTCTCTCGTCCGTAGAGCCGTTCGGCCTTCTCCCGCGCGTGACGCCCCATCTCTTCCCGCGCGCCGCGGTCCCCGAGCATCCGCCGGAGGCAGGCTGAGAGCGCCTCGACGTCCCCCACGGGGAAAAGGAGGCCGTTTGTTCCGTCATCCACCATCTCGGGAATGCCGCCTATTCGCGAGGCGACGACCGCCTTGGCCGAGGCGAAGGCCTCCATCACGGCGAAGGGGAGGTTCTCGTACCAGCGCGAGGGCAGAACGAGGAACTGTGATTCGGCGAGAATCCTTTTCAGCTCCTCGCCGCTGCGGTATCCGACGAACTCCACGCGGCTCGTGCCGAGCTCCAGCGCGAGCGCCTTGAGATCGTCCGCCTCGGGCCCGTCGCCGACGATGAGGAGGCGTCCCGTCTCGAGCCGTGCGACGGCCCTGATGAGGATATCGAGCCCCTTCTCGTGCGAGAGCCTCCCGAGGTAGCAGAAGTAATCCTTCTCGGGACGCCCGGCATAGAGGGCGAGGTCCACGAAATTCGGAACGCACGTGATCCGCCCCGGATCGAACCCACCCTCGATGAGTTTCGACCGGAGAAACTCGCTCGGCGTGACGAAGCGGTCGATCCGCGAGGGGAGTCGCTCCAGGCGCTCGTAGAGCGTTGTGAGCATCGCGATGAAGCTCGCGGCGAGGCTCCCCTTCTTGCACCGCTGGAGCATCGATTCATAGAACCGGTCCGGGATGCAGCGCTCGCATATCTCCCCCCTGCTGAGGAGCGACGTGTTCGGGCAGATGAGCCGGTAGTCGTGGAGCGTCCAGACGATGGGAATTCCGCGTTTGCGGAGCGGCGCCACGATCGAAGTTGTCAGGTGCGCGTGGATGTTGTGAAAATGGGCGATGTCGGGCTTCACCTCGTCGGCGAGCGCCGCGATCTTCCGCCGCGCCTCGCCGTTGAAAATGCTGCGCGTAGCGACCTTCCACACGGCGCCGGGCGAGGAGGCCTGGAGAAGACCGGGAAAGTCGACCTCGCTCACGAAGAATCGCGCGTACGGAGAGGGGAGGTTCTGCGGATGCTCCATCGCGAACGGGACCACTTCATGCCCCTTTTCCTCGAGGAGCTTCGAGAGGGAGAGCATGTAGGTCGAGTCCCCGCCCCGGTAGTAGTAGAACGTCTGGACCATGAGAACACGCACGCTTCAGCCGCCTCCATCCGGGCCCGCTCCGAACGCAGTTCGAACCGGCCCTTACTGTAGCCGAAACAGGGAGTTAAACACAAGAAAATGCGAAATTGACATCGACGGCTCGCAATGATATCTTCCAAGTAATTGCAGCGAAAAGTGACCTAAAGGAGGAGTCATGGGCAAGACTAGGATCGGGGTGCTGGTAGGTATAATCGTATTTACGGCCGCCATTTCGGGGTGCTCGCAGGAAGGCACTCTCGTCGTCAAGAACGAGGGTGCATCCGAGTTCAAAGGAACGGTCGAGAACACGCAGGTCACCATCGATCCCGGAATGTCGTACAGCACGTCGATCTATATCGGCAAGACCCTCGCGATCGTCGGTCCGACCGAACTCAAGGTCACGATCGAAGGATCAGCCGAAACGAAGCGGCTGTTCAGCGATGTCATCCAGATCAAGAGCGACGAGACGACGCTCTACCCGTTGAAGGATGACGTCGGCGCGTGCAATTTTACGAATACATACTCCCTGCAGATAAACGAGTTGAGCATCAAGAGATGCGACGACACAACATTCGGCCCCAACCTCATTGAGAAGAACCACACGATCGGACCGGGCACTACGAGAGCGCTGCAGTTCGATCCGGGCTGCTGGGATATTCTGGTGAATTACGGCAGGGAGGGGCTCCTCGACACGGTGGAGGCGGTCCCCATCACCGTCGGCACCATAATCCACATAACCTGGGTTCCAGGGTACGAGTATCAGCTCGACGGAAGGGTTCGCGCGCTCTCGGGCCACTGAACCGGTCTGAAGCGCCAACCGGTTATGGACAAAGGGCTTGACGGGGCTCTCTCCGTTGATTATAGAAGGTGTATTCGCTGACACGTAGTTGAGGCAATCACGGCGGAGGACGGATTTGAAAATGCTAAGAACGATCAAGGTCGCGGGCGTGATTCTCGCATGCTGTGCCGCTCTCTCGGCCACGGCGTTCGGCCAGGCCATCCAGAAGCAGTATGTCGCCGATTTCGGCGCGGCCTTTACGCAGGCGACCGTGACGAAGGCTCAACGGGGCCTCATCGGCCTCGACATTTCGACGGGGAAGATGATAACGAACAACCTTTCCGTCGGCCTCGCGATCGGCTACGACGTCGTTTCGTTTCAGAAGACCGAAGGGATCAATCAGAGACTCTCCGTAATTCCGATGCTCGCCAAGGCGAAGTACTATTTCACGATCGCCCCCCTTATGCAGATCCATGCCATGGTAGGTGGCGGGGCGTACCAGATGCTTCCCCATCTCGGCGTCGATCCGGTGGGCGGCGTGTGGAAATCGGAGATGAAGGCGGGGGGCGTCGCCGGCGTCGGATTTGATTACTGGCTCATGGGAAATCAGGGGATCGGCGCCGAATTTGAATACAACTTCTTCGACACCGGGAGCCCCGACCTTTTTTCGTACTTCGCGATCCGCGTGAACTACAGCATCATCAAGATGTGACGGCTCCGTTCGATGCACGCGTGAGAAATCCCCGCCCACTCTGGGGCGGGGATTTTTTTGCTCGCTCGGAAGGTGCCCTCCGCCGCTCCGGCAGATGCCGACGGCGTCTATGCCCGCCGCACCCACTTCAGGATCTCGCGCACGTCCGGGCGTTTCCCATACATGAGTATTCCAATGCGGAATACCTTCGCCGCGAGGACTCCCGCGACGAAGATGCTCGCGATGAGTATCGCGACGCTGAGCGCGATCTGCCACGCGGGCGGCATGAGGATATTGATCCTCATGAACATGAGAATCGGCGCGAAGAACGGAATCATCGAGCACACGGTCGCGAACGTGCCGTCCGGATTCTGCATAACGGCCATCGGGATCACGATCGTGAAGGCGAGGCACATCACGATGGGAGTCTGCAGCTGCTGGGCCTCCTGATCGGTGTTGCATACTGCGCCGATACCGGCGAAGAGCGTCGAGTAGAAGAGAAAACCGAGCAGATAGAAGAGAATGAAGAACGCGATGGTGCTCCAGCCGAAGCTCACGTACTGGGAGAACTGCCCCGAGCTCAACGCGTACGACGTCAGCCCGATGCTGAAGACCCCCCAGATCGCATACTGGGTCAGTCCCGCGGCGCCGACCCCCACGATCTTGCCGGCCATGAGATCGAACGGCCTGAGCGAAGAGAGAAGCACCTCGACGACCCGGCTGTTCTTCTCCTCGATGATGCTCCGCTGAACGGCAATCCCCCAGAGCAGGATCGTCATGTAGAGGAGCATGATGAAAATGAAGCTCGTGATGTACATCCGCTCGAATCCATTTGCCTTCTCGCCGCCCTTCCCGACCTGCACCGTCTCGATGTTGACTCGCTTGAGCATCGACGTGACCGAGCCGTAATCGAGACCCTGCTTCGAGAGCCTCTGCGCGATGACCGTCTTGTTGAGAGCGCTCTCGATGCGCTCGAGCGTCCTGATGTTGCTCACCTTCTTGCCGAAGTACGTCGCCGTTCCCTTTTCAACGATATCTCGCGGGATGACGAGGTAGCTGTCGAGCGTGCCGGCCGCCACCTCGGCGCTCAGGCCCTTCTTCGCGGCGTCGAGACCCGCGTCCGTAGCCGGGACGTTCCGCAGGACGAACATCTTTGACCCGCTCGAGAGCGTGTCGTCGAGCGCCCCCGTGAAACTTCCGTAGAGCGAATCGGTGAGATCGATGACCGCGATGTTCACGCGGCTCTCGGGCGTGTGCTCGAACAGGAGTCCGGGCACGACGATCATGCCGCCCATGAGGAGCGGCCCGAGGACCGTGCCGATGACGAAGCTCTTCCGGCGAACCCTGTCGAGGTATTCCCGCTTAGCGACCTTTAACAGCTTCATCGCTCACCTCACCCCCTTCCGCCTTCACCTTCGCAATGAAGATATCGTGGAGCGACATCTCCCCTATTTCGAATTTTTCGACCCTTCCGCTGTCGACGGCGTGCCGCAGGAAGTCGTTCGTATCGGTGCCGGCCTTGAGCGTCACGGTGAGCTCCTGACCGAACGTGCGTATGCGTTCGACCCCGGGGTACCGTTCGAGACGCTCCATGTCCCCCGAGAATCGGACCGTGACGACGTTCCGGCTGAACTGCATCTTGATGTCGGAGAGCTCTCCCTCGAGGATCATCTTGCCCTTGTGGATCAGACAGATTCGTTTGCAGAGCTTCTCGACCTGCTCCATGACGTGCGTCGAGAGGACGACGGCGCGCCCGTCGCTCTGCAGCTCCTCGATAATGTCCTTGAAAAGCTGCGTGTTGATCGGGTCGAGCCCCGTGAACGGCTCGTCGAGGAGCACGAGCTTCGGTTCGTGAAGCACCGTCGAGATGAATTGGACCTTCTGCTGCATGCCTTTCGAGAGCGCTTCGACCGTCTTGTCGGCCCAATCGGCGAGCTCGAGGCGCGTGAGCCAGTATCTGCCGCGTTCCCGCGCCACGGCGGCCGGCACCCCCTTGATCTCCCCGAGAAAGACGAGGTGTTCGAGGACCTTCATCTTACGGTAGAGCCCGCGCTCTTCCGGCAAATAGCCGATCGAGTCCTTGATCGCCTCGCGGAACGGCTCGCCGAAGATGCGCACCTCTCCTTCATCGGGCTCTATGACCCCCATGATCATCCGGATCGTCGTCGTCTTGCCGGCACCATTGGGACCGAGCAGCCCGTAGATGCCGCCCGGTTCGATGCGCAGCGAAAGCGCGTCCACGGCCGTCACCGTGTCGTACCGCTTCGTGACATTCACAAGTTCGAGCAAGCCGTCTCCTCCTTCTCGGTCAGGACCGCGCCGAAACGCCGTATTCCCGCTCGAGCACGTACTTCATCTCGATGAGCGCCCGATACCGATGACTCATCGAGTTCTTCTCCGCCTCGCTCATCTCGGCGACCGTTGTCCCGCATTCGGGCACGAAGAACACTGGGTCGTATCCGAAGCCGTTGGCCCCGCGCGGTGTATCGCCGATGCGCCCGAAGAGAAAGCCCTCGGTCGCGATGACCTTTCGCCGCGTGCCCGGCGCGGGATAGAGAACCGCGACACAGCGGAAATGCGCGCCCCTCCGCTCCTCGTCCACGCCGCGCAGCGCCTCGAGGAGCTTGGCGCAGCGGCCCGCGTCGTCGAGCCTCGGGCCGCCAAAACGCGCGGAACGGACGCCGGGGGCGCCGTCGAGAGCATCGACCTCAAGGCCGGAATCGTCCGCCAGCGCCATCTCCCCCGTCGCGCGATGAACCGCCTTCGCCTTCGCGAGAGCGTTCGCGAGGAATGTGTCCCCCTGCTCCGGCGGCTCCGGGAACGGCGGAAAGGAGCTCACGTCGACAAGCTCCACCTCGAGACCCGCGAGGATCGCCCGGATCTCCCGGATCTTGCCCGCGTTGCGCGTCGCGAGCACGACTCGGAGACTCACCTCCCGCTCCCATTTACGAGAACCGCCTCGAGATCGACGCGCTCGACGCGCTCCATCGGGCGCCTGAGAAACCGCTCGCCGACCTCCCTGAAGAGGTACGGAATGTCGGTCACGTACACGGTGATCCTGCCGGGAACGTCACTGTCCGTCCTCAGCGCGTTCTTCACGAGAACGCGCTCGACCTCGGCGGCGGTTTCGTGGGCCGAATCGACGAGCGCGACCTTCCCACCGACGACGCGTGAAATGATCTCCTTGATAACGGGATAGTGCGTGCAGCCGAGAACGAGCGTATCGGCGTCGAAATCGGCCATCGGATCGAGATACCGCTGCGCGGTGAGCCGCGTGATCTCGTCCTCATGCCAGCCTTCCTCGACGAGGGGAACGAAGAGGGGGCAGGCACGCGTCCAAATCTTGATCGCGGGATCGAGCGCGTAGAGCGCATCCTCGTACGCTCCGGAGCGGATCGTCGCCGTCGTTCCGATGACGCCGACGCGCCTCGTGCGCGTCGCCCTCGCCGCGGCGCGGGCCCCGGGGAGGAGCACGCCGACGAGGGGCAGCGCTTCCTCCTCGAGGACCTTGGGGAGCGCGACGGAAGAGGCGGTATTGCACGCGACGACGATCATCTTGACGCTCTTGCGCTTGAGGAACGCGAGGTTCTCGCGGAGAAAGCGCAACACCGTTTCGGGGCTCTTCGTTCCATAGGGGAGCCGGGCTGTGTCCCCGAGGTATACGACGTCCTCGTTCGGAAGACGCATCATGAGCTCGTGGACCACCGTGAGCCCCCCGATTCCCGAATCAAAAACACCGATTGGCTTGCGTGCGTCGTCGTCCATCTGCCGCTCCTACCTCCACTTCTTCACGTCGATCGGCTTGTCGACCGCGTAGTGCCCCGCGATCGACTCCACTTGATTACCCCCGATGAGAAACTGTATCCGGGCCACCTGCGGGAAGTTCGCCGACACCGTTTTGATGATGTTCGAGATCGTATAGTACTCCGCCGCGCTCCCGCCCGGATGGTTCGCGGTGAAGGCGTTGTTGAAGTCGAGGACGAGCGTCTGAGTGTCCTCGACCCAGAACACCTGAAGCAGCTCCGTACTGTCGGGCATCGCACTGATTTTGTCCGAGTCGCGCGACCCCTTGATGAGCTCGGCGAGGACGAGCTTGACCTGATCCTCGAAGCCCGGCGCGGCCGGCACCTCGCGCGTCTCCGATGCGAATCCGTCGGCGCTCTTGTTGCCAAAAAAGATCGTAACGGCGCGCATCTCCTCGCTCACCCTCTGAACCTCCACCGGACCCTTCGTGCGCAGGCGGGGAACAAGGTAGAGGGCCACGACGGCAACGGCGAGCACCGCGAGCGCGATGGCGAGTGATCTTCCGACCTTCGTGCGGATCACCCTTTCCCCGGGTAGCGGTCCTGGAATTTGCGGATCGCCTCGATGGCGCTCTCGATGAACCGCTCCCGGAACTCGGGGCTGAGGAGGAGTCGCTCTTCCTTCGGATTCGAGATGAACGCGGTTTCGATGAGAACTCCCGGCATCTTGAGCCCCTTGAGCACGCGGAGACCCGTCTGCTTGACGCCGCGATTCCTGATGCCCAGGGACGCGCTCATCTCGCGCTGAACCATCTCGGCGAGGTCGCTGCTCTCGTTCAGGTATTCGTTCTGAACCATGTCCCAGAGAATGAAATCGATGTCCCCACCGCTCTCTTCGGACCCGCCCTGCCTCTCATACGCGACCGAGGCGTTTTCGTCGCGGCCGAGCTGCGCCTCTTCCTCGGTCCGCGCGGGCGCGAGGAAAAAAACCTCGAAACCCTCCGCGTCGTTCGTGAACCAACCGTTGCAGTGGATGCTGATGAAGAGCTGGGCGCCGGCCGTGTTCGCCTCCTGGACGCGCTCATCGAGTGGAACGAGCACGTCATCGGTCCTCGTCATGACGACGTCGACCCCGAGCTCTTCCCTCAGGCGGTCCCGCAGCATGAGCGCCATCGCGAGGTTCACGTCCTTTTCCTTGACGCCCGAGGGACCCATACGGCCGTTGTCAGTCCCGCCATGACCCGGATCGATCGCGATCTTCCGCACGGGCTCTATCATCTTGCGCTTGGCGCCCTCATCGAGCATCTCGACCATTTTCTTCCCCGCGAAATCCGCCCCGGGGATCTCGGGGAGCTTGCCCCGCTCGAGGAAGAGAACGAGCTTCCGAGGCGCCTTTTTGCCCGGCGCCGCGGCCCCCTCCCCCTCGAACTCGACTCGGTATCGCTGGACCGTCTTCTTCACGTCAAAGAAGAGATAGGCGTCCTGCTCGACCTGTTCCGCCCGGACGCGGTTGAGGAGACCTTTGGCTTCGGGGAACGTGTATTTGAGCGGGTCGAGCCGTCCCCCGTAGATCTTGAGACGCAGGATGCCGGGTGTATCGCTGTCGATATGGTAGAGGAGCTCATCCGTCAGGGTAAGCAGGGCGCGCGTTCCGTCTCTGTCATCGACGATCTCGATCCCGGTCACGTTGTATTCCGGTGACCCGATCGAAAGGAGGAGCCGGCTCCTGTCGAGCGTGATCTTCTCGACGGAGCGCGGGGCAAGCACTCCCTCGATGAATTCGAGAGGGATCATGATCGAGCCCTCGTCGAAACGGACGTTCATCCTGAGGAGCACCGGCGTCTCGTCGACCACGACCACGCGCGTGTCGAGCGTCAGCATGTACCGATGGTTCCCGATGCGGAGCACGAGCTTGCGATTGTCCGGATTCCAGAACTTGGTCGCCTTGAAGACGCGGGCGAGATCGTAGGCCGATACGTAGAGCTCGTCCGAGTCCTTGTCGAGCTTCGCCAGAGGGACGTCCTCGGTCTGACGTCCGTCGGCGTACACGACACCCAGGCTCTTCGCCGCGGCGGCGGCTGGAGCGACCCGCAGCATCCATGGAAGAAATGCCGCGCATGCGAGCGCTATCACAGCGAATGGTCTCGGCCAGGCGGTCATTTCTTCCGCTCACGCTCCTTGAATTCACGCCTCAGATCGCGCTCGGCCTCGCGCTCGGCGATCTGGCGGCGCTTGTCGATCTCCCGCTTGCCCTTGGCGAGTCCGAGCTCGACCTTCACCTTGCCTGCGTCGTTGAAATAGAGCTTGAGGGGCACGAGCGTGAAACCCTTCTCCTGCACGCGCCCGATGAGTCTCCGGATCTCCTTGTCGTGCACGAGGAGCTTGCGCCTCCGCGTCGGGTCGTGATTGTTGCGGTTTCCCTTCGAATACGGGCTGATATGCGTATTGTGGAGCCACAGCTCCCCCCGCTCGATATTCGCGTAGGAGTCCTTGAGGTTCGCCTGGCCGTCTCGAAGCGATTTGACCTCGGTGCCGACGAGGACGATTCCCGTCTCCATCGTCTCGACGACGTTGTAGTCGTGCCGGGCCTTTCTATTCGTGCAGATGATCTTCATAACAGGGGGAAACTATCAGAGAAATCGGGCGTCTTCAAGCAAAAAGGCCTTGAACCGCGGGTGTTCGTCCACTTCGCTCTTGCACGGGGCCGCTCGATATACTAATTATGGTCTGTGCGAAAACGAGGAGCATCCGGTGAATAGCGAAGAGACGAAGATCGCGAACACACGAAAGGTCCTCAAGCCCACCTACATCCCCCGTCTCATGCTCGCGGGGATGATCATCATCCTCCTCATGATCCTCATTCCCGTCCTCAGGGAGAGGAAGCCCGCCATGAACGGGCTCGCCCTCGTCGAGCCGCCGCTCGCGATGAAGTACTACTCGACGGGATTTGCGACGACCGACTCCCTGCTCAATACGGCCCTGCGAGACTTCGGCGAGAAGAATTACACGGAGGCGGCGCACCTTCTCACGAAGGTGTATTTCTACTGGAGCGTGCAGATTCGCGCGGGAAAGATGCACGAGTATCCCGAAGACCTCCGCTTCTACCTCGGGCTCTCAGAGTTCTATCGAGGCCATCCGGATCTGGCCGCGCCCTACCTCGAATCGGAAGAGAAGGCGAGTCCGTACGACGAGCGTTTCCCCTGGTACCTCGCCCACGTCTATATCGCCGAAGGGGACTTCGCGAAGGCGCGGGAGAAGCTCGAGAGGGTAGTGAAGATCGGGGAGAAACACGCGACCGAGGCAGAGAGCGCGCTGAAGCTTCTTCCCCCGCGTCCTTGACTCTGGCGCCCCGCAGTTTTATCTTGTTAATGCATTCCAGGATATATGCAAAGGAGGACGGATCCTGAGAAAGGTCCTTGGCAAGCTCTTGCTCGCGACACTCGGGGCCTTCGGGTTTCTCGGCTGCGATACGATCCTTCCCGGGCCCCCCACTCCGGAATACGCCGCTCCCTATGCTGATTTCATGATCGACGGGAGCGTGGTCGACGAGAGCAGCTCGGCGGCTATCAAGGGGATCGCGATCACGTTCCAACGGATGGAAACATCGGCGGACGAAAACGGAGAATGGCAGATTGCCGGGACGGGCCAGCCTTTCCCGAAACTGTTCTTCGTTGTCGCGACCGACATCGACGGGGATGAAAACGGGGGGAGCTTCGCGCCAGACACGCTGCAGCTTGACCTCACGAAGACAAAGAAGGGGAACGGCTGGTACAGCGGAGTTTACGAGCAACACGGCATCGAAATCAAAATGAAGAAGGCGACGTGAAGGATCCCCTCTTTCGCGAGGGAACCGGGACGAGGCGCCCCGCATCATGGGTCTCCGCTCCAGCCTGAGGAAGACACTCATCCCAATAGCACAAGAAGCCGCGGCCGACGCCCACGAGCTTCGCTGCGTCTTCATTGAGATTACCCGGCGCTGCAATCTCGCGTGCCTCCATTGCGGGAGCGACTGCACGGCCGATTCGCGCGCACGCGATCTTCCCCCGGAGAGCATCCTCAAGGTTCTGGACGAGATTCGCTCGAAGTACGACCCGCACCGGATCATGATCGTCCTTTCGGGAGGCGAGCCGCTTTGTTACCCGGGCGTCTTCGAGCTCGGAAAGGAAATCGCCGCGCGCGAGTTTCCCTGGGGCATGGTGACGAACGGCTACGCCTGGACCGGCGGGATGATACCCGCGTCGCGAGCGGCCGGCATGGCCTCGATCACCGTGAGCCTCGACGGTCTCGAGGCGGATCACGACTGGTTCCGGGGCCGGGAGGATTCGTTCCGGCGAGCCTCCCGTGCGATCGAGCTCCTCGCACGGAACCCCTGTTATCGGAAGATGGACGTCGTCACGTGCGTCAACCGGAGAAACATCGAGCGCCTGAACGAGCTCTACGAGCTCGTCAAGAAGCTCAGTGTCACGAGCTGGAGGATATTCACGATCTCGCCGATCGGGAGAGCGGCGACGAATCCGGAGCTCGTGCTCACGGGGCCGGAGCTGCGAGGGCTCTTCGAAACGATCAAGGAGCTGAGAAGCAGGAACGAGATCGCCGTGAGCTACTCCGAATCGGGCTACCTGGGACATGAGTTCGAGGGGGTCGTGAGGGATCAGCCGTTCTTCTGCCAGGCGGGGATCAGCGTTTCCGGCGTCATGATCAACGGGGACATTCTCGCGTGCCCGAACATCGACCGCCGATTCGCGCAGGGCAACATTGCGGCGGATTCCTTCGTCGACGTCTGGGAACACCGCTACCGCATCTTCAGGGACAGGTCATGGATGGGACGGGGGGGTTGCGCTGGGTGCGGCGAATGGCGTCTCTGCAGGGGAAACAGCTTTCACCTGTTCGATCCGGAAAGCTCGAGCACGAAACTCTGCTACTGCCGGCTGCTCGCCTAACGCCCCAGGCGAACCGCCTAGATCAGGAAGACGATCGTCTTCGTCCCCCTGCCCGACGAGACATGAACGGACCCTGACATGCCCACGACGTTCCCCTTCGCGTCGAGGTATCTCACGGAAACCTTCCGCTCGCCGGGACCGCATTCCATTCTGAAAACCCGGATCTCGGAAGGGAGCGTCTGCCACGAGCGCGTGTCGGCGCGGTCGACGGAGGCGAGCACCTTGCCGAGAACGTCGAACGCGATGCCCTTCGCGTCGTCCGTATCGCCAAGCTTCGTCTGAACCACCGTTTTGAGATAGGTCCTGAACGCTGCCTTGAGGAGCGTCAGAGGGAGACCCTTCTCGTACGCGGCGTAGGCCGTGTTCTCGAGATTGTCGAGAGGCTTCATCTCGCCTGCTTCGACCCCGTCGACCACGAGCTTACAGCGCTCGACGACGCGCCGCTCTCTCACGCACTGCGGGAAGGCGAATGTGAAGAGAACCCCCGGCTTGTCGATCCTCAGATCGCCGAAGCCGGGGAGCATGAACATCTGGGGCCCTGCGCTCCCAGGAAGATTGAAGAACCCGACGAGGCTCGCTCCGTCCTTCTGCAGGTACCCGCGGATCTCGGTCGAGACCTTGACCGGCGCCCGGCCGACCTCCGTAAAGACGATGAGCTCGTCGAGCTTCGCATCGAGGGGGGACGGGACGACGTCGGGTGCGATCTTCTCGAGAACGTCATACTCGATCCTCGCATCGTCCTCGCGTCCCTCGATCTCGTACAGAACGGCCGCCAGGTAATGCGCGAACGGCACGTCGAGCGCCGCGCGGTCCTGGTCCGAGAGCTGCCCCGTGTACTGCTTGAGTCTCTCGACGAGGCGGTTGCGCTCGACGAACGCCCCTTCCCGGTCCCCCTTGAGCCAGTAGGCGAGGAGCAGGTACGAGCTGATCATGATCTTCTCGTGCGGCTCGGGCTGGTATTCGCCCATCGAGGGGTTCACGAGCATATTCTTGAAGAGGTCGGCGACCGATACGGTCGCCTCGATCTCGAGGAATCGCCGCTCGGCCTTCTGGAGATCGACGATCGCCGAGTCATAGGCGCCTGCAGCGAGGCTCACCTTGCCGCGCTCGAGGAGAAACAGGTAGTAGTCTCTCTCGGCCGCGTCCTTGACGAGCTTATCGAGGTTCGCCAGCGCGTCCCCGTAGCGGCCCCCGTAGTAGAGATCGCGGGAGAGCTCCATCCTCGAAGTGTACGTCGCGCAGGCAACCGTGAGCAGCATGATCGTCGCGAGAAAGGCCTTCCTCACGCACCCTCCGATTTCATGGAATGACGCGCCGACCGGGCGTGTCGTGCGCCCCCACGCGCCGATCACCTCATGGCGCCCTTCGTGGAGACGCGTTTGAACTCGACCTCGTTCGTCCATTTGATGAGGAGCGTCTCGACCTCGAAGATGTCCATCGTGACGTTCATGTAGTTGATATCCTCGCGGCCGGAGCGCTTGCGAATGTTGCTGATCGTGCCGCGGAGAACGTACTTGGCGCCGACGAACTTGCCGATCTTCGCGGCCTTCGCGTTGTCGTAGAGGTCGGACGCCTGCAAGTTGAGCTGCTCGAGCGCCGTATCGAACGCCTGATCGTCGACGAACTGCGCCGTACCCTCGTTGATCATCCGCGTGCGGATCTTCTCGAGTATGAGACGCGTCTTGATGTGCTCATCGGTGTCGTTCTTGAGCTCCTTTGCGAGAAGCATGACGGGCTTCTGCCCCGCATGCTCCGCCAGGTACTGCTGGAAGAACCCGTTCGCCTGTATCGAGCTCATCATGCCGTCCGTGATGCGGGCGAGGTCCGCGCTCGAGAAATCGGCGTTCTCGGCAGTATCCGTGCTGAGATCGATCTCCTTCGTCGTGCCGGCGCAGGCGGCAAGGAACAAGAGGCAGAGAACCGGAAGCAGCATCTTCTTCATGCGCGCTCCTCCTTCTTTGAACTGCAGCCACACAATACGACCGCACGCATGCTAGTACGAATTGCGCTCTCATGTCAATGGAACCTCGGGGTGCTCGTCCCCGTCGACCGGTTGTCAGGGAACATGGTCATGAGGACCCTGCAAAGCCGCCGGTGCGCCATCCTTGACAAGCGCGCCCTTTTCAATTATTCTCATGCACTACGACGTCAGTTTCTAATGCCTGAGTGGTGGAACTGGTAGACGCGCTGCGTTCAGGGCGCAGTGGGGAATCCCCGTGGGGGTTCAAATCCCCCCTCAGGCATTTTTTCTTCCAGCGCGGGAGGGGCGTATGAAGATGGAACTCACCGTCACGTTCCCCGGGAACAAGCGAGTCAACGCGGAGTTCAAGGGGTTCACGATCAAGACCGACCAGCCCCAGACGAACGGCGGCGACGGCACGGCGCCCTCCCCATTCGACCTTTTCCTCGCCTCGATCGCAACGTGCGGCGGCATCTACGTACTCGACTTCTGCGCGAATCGCGGCATCCCGCTCGAGAATGTCAAGGTCACGCAGCAGATGGAGCGCGACTCGGAGACGCACCTGGTGACCGACGTCACGATCCGCATCGATCTCCCGGAGGACTTCCCGGACAAGTACCGCGACCCTCTCGTTCGCGCGGTCGATCTTTGCACGGTCAAGAGACATATCATGAACCCGCCGAAGTTCACGATCGAGGCGGTCAAGGCGGGCTGAACGTCCCGGCGGCCTCATGACGGACCCTATCTTCATAACGGGCGGCACCGGCAACACCGGCCAGGCGCTCCTGCGACTACTCACCACGGACGAGACCTTTCGCGGCGCCCCGATCACCTGCCTCTGCCGCCACGGCGGCCGCGGCGAACGGCTCCTGCCCTTCGGCGTGAAGATCGCAGGCGGCGACGCCTCGAACGTCGAGAGCCTGAAGAAGGTTTACCAGGGAGAGCCCGTCGTCATCCACATCTCGTCCATATTTCACACGGGCGCCGTGCTCGAAGGCTGCGCCGGGATGAAGCGGCTGATCGCCGTGAGCTCGACGCGGGTTTTCTCCACGACATGGGACAAGGCGAAGGAAATCGAGGAGACGGAGCGCTCCATCGCGCGTTCGGGAGTTCCGTTCACGATACTCCGTCCGACAATTATTTACGGAGTCGGAGGTTACAGGCTCTTTCGATTTCTCATCGGCGCGATACGGAGATCGCCGATCCTTCTCTTGCCGGGTGGCGCCTCGATGTTTCAGCCCGTCCACGTCGACGATGTGGCCGCGTGCATCGTCGCGGCGCTCAAGTCCCCCGGCAGCATCGGCAGGAGCTACAACGTTCCCGGCGGGAGCGCCCATTCGCTCCGCGAGATGGTGAACATCATTTCGCGGATCCTCGGGAAGAGGACCCTCGTCGTTCCGGTCCCGCTCGCCTTTGCGGAGGCCGCCGCGGCTCTCAATGATGCGACCCTCCACCACCCCACCCTCACGCGCGAGCTGGTCCGAAGGCTCCGCGAGGACAAGCGCTGCGACTACTCGGAAACGACGAAGGATCTCGGATACTCACCGAGATCCTTCGCAGACGGTATCAAACAGCAAATCCAGGCGATGGGACTCACTTCACCTGATCGACGCTGATCTCCTCGATCTTCCCGAGCCCCGCCAGCTGCTCTTTCGTCTCCTCGTATTTCGTGAGCACGAGAATCAGGTTGTCGTCGAGCCACATCTCTCGCTGGGCGACGCGCAGCGCGTCGTCGGGGGTGACCTTATCGACGTTGAGACAATAGGCCTCGACGAACGTGAGCGGTAGATTGTAGAACGTGAGGTCCGTGATCCAGCCCGCGAGATCGGCGTTTCGCTCGAGGTTGAAGGGAAAAAGTCCCGTGATGTACTTCTTCGTTTTCGTGAGCTCGGCGTCCGAGATCTTCTCGGCGCGAATCTTCTTGAGCTGATCGAGCGCGACGTCGATCGTCTCACGGAGCGTCCTATTCTTCGTGTACGTGTAGACCCCGAAGAGCCCTCCCGCCTTGAGCTGATCGAAACTGCTCCGCGCGCCGTACGAAAGACCTCGCGTGACGCGGATCTCGTCCATGAGGCGCGACGTGAAGCCCCCGCCGAGGACCGAGTTCGTCACGAGGAGCGGAAAGTAGTCGGGCGTGTTGCGTCCGACCGAGAGGTTTCCGATCCTGATCTGAGATTGCGTCGCGTCCTCCTTGTTGATGACGAAGAGCGTGCGGCCCGGCATCTTCTGCGGGGTGAGCGCGGGGATCGAGACCGCCTTCGCCCCCTCCCCGTGCCAGCCACCGAACTTCGCCTTGACGAGCCCGAACGCCTTGTCTCCATCGACGTCGCCGACGACCGCGAGGATCGCGCCCGAGGGCACGTAGTGCGCTTCGTAGAACGCGAACAACTCCTCGCGCGTCATGGAGCCCACGCTCTCTTCGCTCCCGTCAACCGGATGCGCGTAGGGGTGCCGGCCGCCGAGCACCCGCGTGAACTCGCGCGACGCGATCGCGGACGGCTGCTCCTTCGTCGCCTGAATCTCGGCGATAACGAGCCCCTTTTCGCGATCGACCTCCTCCTTCGGGAAATCGGCCGAGAGAATGATCTTCCCCATAATATCGAGGCCTCGTTCCAGATCCTTCGCGAGGAAATCGCCGTTCACCGTCGCGTAGTCGCGGCCGGCGTCGACGTTCATGGCGCCGCCCACCTCTTCGATCGACTCCGCGATCTGATTCGCCGTGAGCCCGGCCGCGCCTTTTGTCAGGAGCCTCCCGGTCAGGTTCGCGATGCCTTCCGCGCCGGGCTCGTCGGCGGCGGAGCCCGCCGGCACGAGGAGCTGGAGCGACACGAGAGGCACCTCGCGCGTCTCAACGATGAAGATTCTGAGACCGTTCTTGAGAGAATATTCCTTGTACGGCGGAAGCTTCACCGCGCCCGTTTCCGCCATGGCGAGCACCGGCGCGAGAACGAGGAGCGCCGCCATCCCGAGGAGCACTATCTTTTTCATATCGCCTGCCCTTTTCGTTTCGGTCCGTTCCATATCGATTGCCCCTGCGGGCCCCTAGGCCTCCGGGACGAGCGTGACGACGCTGCGGTTCATAGGCGTCAGGTATTTTTCCGTGACGCGCTTTACGTCGTCGAGCGTTACGGCGCGATAGCGGTCCTGCACCTTGAGGATCTCGTTGAAATCGCCGAAGAATATCTCGTAGGTGCCGATCTTGCGCGCCTTGCCGTTCACCGTTTGCATGCTGCGGTAGAAATTCGCCGCGATCTGGTTCTCCGCCTTCGCGAGCTCGGCGGCCGTGATGCCGTTCGCGGCGATATCCTTGAGAATCTCGTACACGGCCGTTTCGCACTCGGCGGCCGCTTTGTCGGGCTTCACCTTGACGTAGATCCCGAAGAGCCCGGGAGACAGCCGCCACTCTGCGTCCGCCCCCGCGTAGACCGCGATCCCGAGGTCGTGCACGAGCTTCTTGTAGAGACGGGAGCTCTCTCCCTCGGAGAGAACGTACTGCAGCACGTCGAGCGCATAGATGTCATTCGACGTCACGTCGGGGATGTGGTAGGCCATGAACACCTCGGGCATCTCGGCGGCCTTGTGGAGCTCGGCGCGCCGCTCCCCTCGCTGCTCGGGCTCGACCGTGCGAACGGGCTCCGGCGGCGTCTGCGCGGGAATGTCCTCGTAGTATCGGTGAACGAGCTCGAGCGCCTTCTTCGTATCGAAGTCGCCGACGACGATGAGAATCGCATTGTTCGGCGAGTAGTACGTCTTATTATATTTCACCGCGTCATCGCGCGTGATCTTCTCGAGGTCGGACATCCAGCCGAGGACCGGCCAGCCGTAGGGATGCGCCTTGTACGCGAGAGCACCAAGCTCCTCGAACATCGCGCCCTCGACCGAGTTGTCGACGCTCATGCGCCGCTCCTCCTTGACGACGTCCATCTCCGAGACCATGTACTTCGGATCGAGCGCGAGCGATTTCATCCGGTCCGAGTCGAGGTCCATGCAGAGCTCGAGGACGTTGCTCGCGAAATCCTCGTAGTAGGCCGTCATGTCCTCGCTCGTGAAGGCGTTCGAGTAGCCGCCGTTCGATTCGAGCACGTGATCGAACTCCTTCGGCCCGTACTTCGCGGCGCCATTGAACATCATGTGCTCCATGAAATGGGAAATCCCGGTGATGCCCGGGTGCTCGTTCCGGCTCCCGACGTGGTAAAACGTCCACCGACTGATGACCGGCACGGAGTGGTCTTCCATGAGGATGACCTTGAGACCGTTCTTCAGGGTCTCGACGGTCGCGTTGAGCTTCGCCGGGGCTGCCTTCGTCTCGCCGGCCTTCGCCGAGCCCGTGAGCGCAAGCGAGACCGCGACGAGCGCAATAGCCACGATCGAAGCGAACGGCCGCGCCGCGCGGCGTCTGGGGACATGCATCATCGAACCTCCTTCGGAATGATATTTCTCAAGCGGCCCGGCCGGGGTCGCGCACCGCGGGGACGGTCACGCGGCCCGGCGTCGAACGCGAGCCTTGGTCTTTCTACGGCCGTAGTTGTGCACGAGTTCCATGAAAATGCCGAGATCGTTCTCGAGATCCGTCTGGCTCCCGTCGAAGTAGAACGTCCTGATGGGAATTCCTTCGCAGTCGCGGCTCACCTTCGGATAGATCGATTCGCAGATGATGCCGTTCATGCAGGTGAACGGGCTGATGTCGATGATACCGTCCACGCCCTTCTCGTACATGTAGATCGCCTTGCCCACGCTCAGCACCATCTCGCCGAGGGAACCGGTGTAGGGAAGATAGGGGTAGCTGCGTTCGAGCACCTCGCTGATATTGTGCGGCTCCTCGAGGCCGGCGAACTCCTCCCTGAAGGGCGCGAGCAACCGCGCCTCATGGGTGTGTTGGACACGCTCCTTGATCCTCACCTTGAGCATCTCGAGCGAGACCGCATGGCCGTACATGCGAAGGTTCTTCTCCTGTTCGAAGTTCGTATACCACACCCATTCGCCGATATCGGAGAGCCAGGCCTGCGCCCCGAAGGTCTCGAGGCGCCGGATGAGGTCCTCGTTGCTGAAGGTGCTCAGGCGGCAGAAGATCTCGCCCACGACGCCGACGAGCCTCGTGTCGCGGCTGAAATCCGCCGGAACCGCGCGGAAGAGGTCCCGCCCGTGCTCGAGGGCGCCGGCGAGCTGATCCAGCTTCTTCGCGCCGATGGGCACGGAGGAGTCGGCCAGCGCGTCGCAGAACATCGTGAGTGCTCGCTCACAGGCCTTGTCCGCCGCGCCCCGCTCCGTCTCGTGCGGACGATAGATGTGGAGCATCTTGCGGATAGCGTCGCTCCCGACGAGCCCCCACCAACCGAGCCGCAGCATCGGGCCCGCGTACTCGCCGAGGCTCGAGTAGCCGTCCGCGCTCGTCGGCGAGACGACGAGGACGTCGTCGTAGCCGAGCTCGCGGAGAACCTGGCGCAGGAAGGGCGTGTACTGACCGAACCGGCACGGCCCGCTCGCCGTCGGCATGAAGAACGCGGTCTTCGCGGGATCGAAGCCGGGCAGCTCGGTCACCTTCAGAAAGTCCCCGATCGTCACGCGCTCGGGGAGGCACTCGTCCCCCGATGTGAAGCGCCCCGCGATCTCGTACGTCCGCTCGTCTCCCTCCGGGGACGGGTGCGCATCTACTCCGAGATACCGGAAGGCTGCCGCGAAGGCTCGGGTTCCCTCGTCCGACATTCTCGGGACGTAGACGGTGCGGCCTTTGAGCCCTCGTTTCTCTTCCACCATCTCAAGACTCCTTTACTGTCGAGATATGCTTCACAACGGGTCATGACCCCGGCGTCGTTCGAGTGTCCGTCGAACTGCAGCGTGAGATACGGGCGGACGGCCGCCCCCGTCGTGTAATGCTTCACGTATGAGTCGGGCCCGCATTTGAAATTCGTTATGTAGATGAGGTGCAGGTTCTCCTTTTGGGCCGCGAGCCGCGCCGTCTGCAGGATCTTGCGCCCGAAATTCCAGAACATGTTGTCGTTGATGTCACGGATGCCGATCCCGTCGAGCGGGAGGAAGAAGATCGGAATGACGTTCATGCCGTAGTAGTCGCGCAGCTTCCCCGGCACGTCGAGATTCGCTTCCTTGTCGATGACGTTGTAGGGGCGACCGACGAGAATGACGCCCGCCTCGCCCGATTTGTCGACAATGTCGAGCGCCTCGCGCCCTGCGGCTTCGCACTCCTCGCGGAACATCTGCTGCGCGGCGTAGCCGGCCCCGACCGCGCGGCGGTGGCGCGAACGTCTTACGCCGAAGCGTTTCGCGAACGGCCAGAGCTCCTTCTCGACGAAACGCTCCCCCTCGCGAAAATGCACGATGGGTGACAGCATGAGTGATTCCTTCCCCTCGAGGAGCGGCGCCCACTTGAGAACGAACGGCAGCGTCTGTCCCCATGGGCACATGTAGGACTTCATCTCCGGCGTGTCCGTCTCCGCATCGACGACGTTCGGCGTGAGAATGCCATCGACGTTCTGCTCGAGGAGCGCGAGGATATGCCCGTGCGCGACCTGCACGGGGAAGCACGGCTCGGCGACCGCGGCCTCGATCCCCTGATGCGCGATCTTCTTATTCGTCTTCGGGCTCAGGACGACCTCGACGCCGAGGGCGCGAAGGTACGTTCCCCAGAACGGGTACCGTTCGTAGAAATACATAGACCGGGCGACGCCGATCACGGGCCTCCGGCTTTCCCCGCTCGGCGGGGACAGATCGATTCGGACCCCGAGCTTCTTCTCGACGAGCGGAATGTAGTCGCGCTCGAGGAGCTCGCTGTACATGGTCATGAGATTCGGGATCGCGGGCTTCCGAGGCACCTTCGCGCGCTTGCGGTAGCGATCGCTGCACTTGTCCCCCCAGTACGTCTTGTTTCCTTCGACGTTGAACTCCTGGATGTCGCAGTAGTTCGTGCAGCCCTGGCAGGTGAACTCGCGGAGCTTGTAGTCGATGGTGGTGAGATCGTAGCCCCGAAAGGTCGTCTTGAGATCGAGTGCCTGCACCTTTTCGCGGACGAGGAGCGAGGCGCCGATGGCGCCGATGACGCCGTTGTACGGCGGCACGATGATCTCCTGACCGAGCACCTCGCTGAAGGCGGCGGCAACCGCATCGTTGTATGCAGTGCCCCCCTGGAAGAAAATGACCGAGCCGATCTTGCGGCCCCGAACGACTCGGTTGAGGTAGTTTTGAACGACTGAATAGGCGAGCCCCGCGATGATGTCGTTCTTGGCGGCCCCCTTCTTCAAGTAGGCGGAGACGTCCTGCTCCATGTAGACCGTGCACCGTTCGCCGAGGCGGAGCGGCCGCTCGCTGGAGAAGGCGAGCTCCGCGAACTGATTGACGATGTTCACGTCGAGCTTCTCCGCCTGCTCCTCGAGGAAGGACCCCGTACCGGCGGCGCACGCCTCGTTCATCGTAAAGTCGACGACGATCCCGTCCGAGATGCTGATGAACTTCGCGTCCTGGCCGCCGATCTCGAAGATCGTGTCGACCTTCTTCCCGATCATCGTGTCGCCGATGAACGCGGCGCCCGTCTTGTGGGCGGTGATCTCGTCGACGATCGTATCGGCGCCGATGAGCTCCCCGATGAGCTCGCGGCCGGAGCCGGTCGTCCCGACGCCCCGGACGCGCACCTTGTCCCCCACCTCGCGTTCGATCTCCTGGAGTCCCTGGTGCACGATCTCGATCGGCCGCGCCTGCGTGCGGAGGTATATCTCCTTTATGACGAGCCCGTCGTCGTCGATGAGCGTGAGGTTCGTGCTCACCGAACCGATGTCGATGCCGAGGTAGGCGTCCACGGGGAGCTTTCGTCCGTCGAAACTGTACGTGTCGACGCGGTCGCGCAGGAAGAGCACGCGGTCGCGAGTGAGGCGCCTCCAGGCGGGGAATTCCGCTGAGACCTGGGACGTGAATCCCGCAAGGCGCTCCCTGAGCGCCGCGACGTCGAGCTTCGTATCGTCCCGGATTCTCCGCATGCCGCCCACGGCGGTCTCCCTGCCGTTTCCGCCCCCCGAGATGATTGCGGCACCGATCGCCGCGACGTGCACACCCTCCTTCGGAATGAAGAAGTCATTCTCCTCGAGCTCGAAGATGCTCGCGAGCGATCTCGCCACACCTTTGTTGAGCGCCACGCCGCCGATGAACGCGGTCTTGCCGCGGACGGACTTCCCGCGCGCGATGTTGCTCTTGAAGTTGCGGGCGACCGACTCGCAGAGGCCCCTGAGCACCTCGTCCGGCTTGTACCCCTTCTGCTGCGCGTGGATCATGTCGGACTTCGCGAACACGCTGCACCGCCCCGCGATCTTCGGTGTGCGCTCGGCGGCGAGCACGATGTCCCCCACGTCCTCGATCTGGTAGCGGAGCCGCGTCGACTGCTGGTCCATGAATGAGCCCGTGCCCGCGGCGCAGTCCCCGTTCGTCTGGTAGTCGACGATGCCGATCTGCCCATTCTCGTTCGACAAGTGGATGAATTTGGAGTTTTCCCCCCCCATCTCGAAGATGTTCTTCACGTCCCGGTAGAGCGTGCCGACACCGATGGCCGCGGCCTTGAACTCGTTCTCGACGGGGAGACCGAGGGCGCCCCCGACGAGCTTCGCGGAGGAGCCCGTGACGATGGCGCCGCCGATGTCGTCGACGCTCACGTGCTCGAAGAGCTCGTTCAGGAGCTTCGCCGAGGCCTCGAGCGGGCGCCCCTGGATGCGGCGGTAGCTCGACACCGCGATCGCCTTCGCCGGATCGTCGGGATACGGATAGACCTCGGCGACGGGGCTTCCATCCTTCGCCTTCAGCGCCTGTATGCGATCGCGCGAACCGATGAGCGCCCATTTCGCGCTCACCGTTCCGACGTCCATTCCCAAGAAGAGTTTCATACGTTCCTTGCTCCACACGTTCGGATTGATGTCGTGTGTATTGGGTGAATCTTACGGATTCGGGGGCTGCCGACAAGCTTTTGACAGGATTCGGTCCAAAATGAGGGGTAAACCGTCGAGAGCGGGGGCGAAAGACGGGGGCTGACAAAGGAGAGGGCCCTCGCCTTCTCCTTTTTCGCTGTAACTCCCGCAACGACTGTAATATAGTTGCTTCCAACTAGAGGAAGGAGCAGCCGTGAGCAGAGCAGCGAAAACAGTGCCGATCGTCGTTCTGTGTGCATTCATCATCGCGGCGCCGCCCGCGTGGGCGTACTGGATTCCTGACGGGGTGCGCGTCAGCACGGCGGCGACCGACCAGATGTATCCCCAGATCACTTCCGATGGCGTGGGCGGCGCCATCGTCACGTGGTATGACTACCGCAGCGGAAGCGGCTATGGCATCTATGCCCAGCGCATGAGCTCATTGGGAACCACATCATGGACAACGGACGGCGTGGCTCTCTGCACCACAGTTGGGAATCAGATGTATCCCACGATCGCCTCCGATGGCGTGGGCGGCGCCGTCGTCACGTGGCAGCGCAGCGGCAGCGGCATCTATAGCATCTACGCTCAGCGGATCAATGCCTCGGGGCTGACTCAGTGGGACGCGGACGGAGTTGTTCTGTGCACAGGAACGGGAGAGTGCGACTATCCCACAATCGCCTCGGACGGTGCGGGCGGCGCCATCGTCACGTGGTACGACGGCCGCGGCGGGAGCAACTTCGACATCTACGCCCAGCGGGTCAACGCCTCGGGCACCGCCCTTTGGACGGCGAATGGTATTGCTATCTGCACCGCGACGGGGACACAACAATTTCCCCAGATCACTTCGGACGGCGCGGGCGGCGCCATCATCACGTGGGACGACTATCGCGCGGGCTATGGAATCTATGCCCAGCGGGTGAATGCCTCGGGGGTCGTTCAGTGGACAGCCAACGGCATCGCCATCTGCACGGCGACGGGAAACCAGATGGAATGCCAAATCGCCTCCGATGGCGCGGGCGGCGCCATCATCACGTGGGACGACTATCGCGCGGGCTATGGAATCTATGCCCAGCGGGTGAACGCCTCGGGAGTCGCCCAATGGACCGCGAATGGAGTCTCGCTGTGCACGGCGAGCGGGAGCCGGTCGAAGCCCATGATCCTCCCGGACGGCGCGGGCGGCGCCTTTGTCACATGGTACGATTACCGCAACGGCACGGCCGATATCTATGCGCAGCGCGTGAATTCTTCGGGCGCCGCTCAATGGACCGCGAATGGAGTCGCCCTGTGCACGGCACCGGCGGCGCAGAGCACTCCCACGATCGCCTCCGACGGCGCGGGCGGCGCTATCGTCACGTGGTTCGATTACCGCAACGATGTCCACCCGGACATATACGCGCAGCGGGTGAACGGCTCGGGAGTTGCTCAATGGACGACCGATGGAGTCCCCGTGTGCACGGGGGCGGGGACACAGCAGTATCCCCTCATCATATCCGACACCGCGGGCGGCGCCATCATCACGTGGTGGGACCAACGCGGCGCGACCCAGGACGTCTTCGCCCAGCGCATAGACAGCAAGGGACAGGTTCGCATCGTCGCTCCCGTTATTCACTATGTTCGGGACGTTCCCCATGATCAGGGAGGCTACGTGAATATTGCGATCGACAGATCGCGGCTCGACGACGCGCTCGAATCGCATTACCCGATTTCCCAGTACAACGTCTGGCGGCGCATCGTTGTCGCCGCCGACGCACGGACCAATGTCTCTTCCGGCACCTGGGAGCTTCTCGGGAGCTTTGCCGCCAGTCATCGAGATCAGTACATCTGTAGCGCGAGGACTCTCGCCGACTCCACGGCGAGCGGCAACCCGTACTCGGTCTACGCGGTGAGCGCGCAGACGACGACGCCTTCGGTGTGGTTCATGAGCGCACCCGACAGCGGTTACTCGGTGGACAACATTGCGCCCGCGATGCCCGGCGGCCTCGCGGCGACGCAGAGCTACGTGCCGATAGGGCTTCATCTGGCCTGGAACATGAATCAAGAGACGGATCTCGCGCAGTACGCCGTCTATCGAGGCACGAGCTCGAGCTTCGTGCCGGCGCCGGGGAATCGCGTAGCGACGCCGGTCCAGCCGGAGCACTTCGACAACGCCTGGCGGTGGTACAGCGGGTACTACTACAAGGTTTCGGCGATTGACATTCACGGGAATGAGAGCGTCTTCGCGCCAGCCGGGCCCGATGACGTGACCGGCACCGACACGCCGAAGGCGCCCGCCTCGAGCTACCTCGCCCAGAACTACCCGAATCCGTTCAATCCGACGACGCGGATCGCCTTCGGGCTCTCGGCGCCGGGGAGCGTGTTGCTCAGAATCTATGATGCCTCAGGTCGGCTCGTGCGCGTGCTCGTCAATGACGAGCGGCGGGCGGGGAGGTACGAAGAGACCTGGGACGGCCGCGACTCGAGCGGCCGCGCCGTGGCGAGCGGGATATATTTCTACAGGTTCGTTACGGGGAGCTTCAAAGAGACGAGGAAGATGGCACTCATGAGATGACACCGGGCGCTCGTGACGGAAGGCGCCGCGCGGGCGCGCGGCGGAAGCGCAGCCGTCCGCTACCACTTGACGATCTTTCGCAGCTCCCTCGCCTGGGCGCGGCTCAGGGGGATCACCGGTCCGCCCTTCCCCTCCATGCGGATCTTGTAGCTCCCGCTGAACCAGGCAGTGATCTCGTAGATGCGGTTGATGTTCGCGACGTAGGATTTGTGAACGCGCAAGAATTGGCGTCCGGCGAGCTCTCGCTCGAGCTCATCGAGTGAGCGGAAGCCGACCGAGCCCTCGATCTCCCGCGCGACGACCTTGATCGAGCCCTCCGAGATCGTCGCATAGAGAATGTCATCCACGTCGACCATGACAAGCGCTTCCCCCTGACGCACCGCGAGCCGCTTCGACGGCGCGCCGACGGCCGTGAGGAGGGCTTTGAAATCGGGTCCGACCTCTCCGCCGCCACGGATTCGACGCACCCGCTCGACGGCCTGAGCGAGACGCTTTTCCTCGACCGGTTTCAGAAGGTAGTCGACCGCGTGCACGTCGAACGCCTTGATCGCGTACTGATCATATGCCGTGACAAAGACTATCGAAGGCAGACCCTCCATATCGGCCAGGCGGGCGAGCACCTGGAAGCCGTCGAGCCCGGGCATCTGGATGTCGAGGAACGCCACGTCGGGCTCGAGCCTTCGGATGAGCTTCACCGCATCGGGGCCGTCCGCGGCCTCGCCGATGACCTCAACGTCTCCGAGCTTGCCGAGGATCCGCTTGAGGTCTTTGCGCGCGGGGCCCTCGTCGTCGACGACGACCACGCGGAGCGCCTCACTCCCGGATCTCCTTCGGTTCTTGTCGGGCACGGCGCCGTTCCACCTCCGATGGTGCCGCATTTCAAGCCGCGAGCCCGTCACGCCGGACGGGTGGTCCATCAACTCTGTGGTTTCTCCCGCTCGACGGGCATTTCGATTATAACGGAAGTGCCTTCCCCGGGCGCCGACTTTATTTCAAGGGATGCCGCGGACCCGTAGGCGGTCTTCAGCCGCTCGCGCACGTTGCGCAGGCCGATACCCTCGCGCGAGCTCTCCTTGAAACCGAGGCCGTTGTCGCGCACGACGACGGTGAGCTTCGTCCCGTCGCTCGACGCCGCGATCCTCACGACGCCCGCGCCCACCTTCGGCGAAATACCGTGGCGCACGGCGTTCTCGACGAGCGGCTGGAGAATCATCGCGGGCACCGGCACATCGAGCGAGCGCGGGTCGAGATCCTTCTCGATCGCGAGCTTCTCGGGGCCGAAACGCGCGACCTCGAGGCTGAGATAATCCTCGATGAACTCGATCTCGCGGCTCAAGGGCACGAAGTCCTCCCCGCCGCGCAGGAGCCTCCGCAAGATGCTCGCGAGCTTCACGAGGATCCAGCGCGCCTTCTCGGGCTCGCTCCAGATGAGGGATGTCGCCGCGTTCAACACATTAAAGAAGAAGTGCGGATTGATCTGGCTCCTGAGGGCGTCGAAGCGGGCCTGCACGGCGGCCGAGCGCTGCTCCTCGAGGAGCGCCTCGACGCGCGTGTTGTTCCATATCTTGAGCGGAATGCCGACGCACACGAGCGTCGTGAACCAGACGCAGAGCGTGACCCAGAAATGGTCGGGGTGAAAGGAGAATAGGAGCGTGCTCGCGCGGTTCCCCACGAGCGTTCGCACGGCCTCGAGCGCCACGAGCGTGAGCATGATCCATACGCGCGAGTCGAGGCGCCTCTCCACGCCGAAGACCCGCCGCGACCGCACGATGTTGTTGATGAAGAACGGCGAGAAATTCCAGAACTCCTCCCGGTCCTTTGTCCGGGCTCGAATGAGCCCCCCGGCGAGGCCGCAGAGCACGGTGAACGGCACTGCCGCCCATTCCCCGTGCAGCATCCCCGGGAGCCCCACGAAGAGCCCGACGGCCGAGCCGGGCACCATTCCGCCGAGAAGACCCACGAGGAAGGTGCCCGAGAGCGACACGTCCATCCCCTCGTAACCGACGAGCACGCGCACCGCCGTGCCCGCGGTGAGGAGGAGCCCCAGGCTCAGCGCGAACTGCCAATTCTGCCGGGTGTCGCGCATATCGAGGAAGATGAGCCTCTTGAAGAAGCTCGAGGTGATGAGCGCGCCCCCGAGGGCCGCCATGATGCCCATCTTGAGGACGAGGACAAAGAGGATGAACTGATCGCCCGACAGAGAGACCCGTGTCAAGCCCGCACTCCCGGAAGAAGCTGAAATGAAGAAGGCATACTCTCTATCCTTGCGGAATCGAGAGTATGCCCGCTGAGAGAGTTAGATTCTCCCGTATATTTTGCCATACCGGTGCCACCGCGTCAAGAGCATATTATCTAATTTTGTCGTTTTCCTCCCGGCGAGCCTTCTTGTAGAGCGCCCGGATCGCCCGGAAATCCTCCCGGTACACCCCCGCCTTGAAGTCCGGGAAGGTCCACTGGAGAGGCGTGAAAGCCCCGTCGTAATAGAGGAGAACGGGATCCGCATAGACGCCCTTCCCGAGGTAGATCTTCTGGGGGCCCTCCTTGAACGAGGCGAGCACGATCTTGTAATAGTCCATGTAGCCCGGGTCGATATTCACGCGCCGCCCGCCCCCCTCGGAAAGATCCTCTTCTATTCTCGCGGTATCGAGCTTGGCCTGAACGATCTCGGGCGGCGACCCGAGCGGCTCGAATGAGATGATGAGCCGGACGAGCCCGGCGCCCATCTCGTCCTCGTAATAATCGGTCCCGGTGAATGGATGCGGCTCGCCGCGGTGATCGATCCTTCCGAAACGCTCCTCCAGCCCTCCGAGAAGGCGCGCATCGAGATCATAGCCGCTCCCGGCGAGAATCGCGGCGATGAACTTCACGCGGGCGCCGTCCGCGGGCTTTCCCGCTTTCGGGTGCGCCATTGCACCCTACCCTTCCGCCGGCCGGGCGGCGTCACACACGCGCCATGAACGCCTCAGTCTCTCGAGGTGCTCCCGCGCCTGCGCCGTGATATCGGGCGAGATGCCGAACTCCGCCGCGATCCGCGCCTCGAGACCGCACCGGATGTTCTCGTTTGCCTTCCCCCGTGGACCCTTCATTCGAAGGTGGTGGTTCTTGATGTACAGATGTCCCCCGGGCGTGAGCCGCGTCAGCAGCAGATTGTTCATCATCGGGAGCGCGAACGAGTCCTGCCAGTGGCGCATGAACGCCGCATGCGAGACGGCGACCGTCTTCACCGTGTATCGCCATTTGCGGTCCTGGCCCTCGAGCGTAAAGAGATCGTAGCGCTCCCCCTGCCGCGGCCGGAGCTCGACGACCCCGAAGGTCGTCTCTATCCGCACGGGCCGGTCCGAGAGCTCGACCGGCTCCCCCACGAGGTAACCTGGGTCGACGAAGTACCGCCCCCCGTTCATCTCGACGACGAGGGCGCAATGAATATTCGGCCGCTTCATGTCGGCCATAACGGGGTAGCAGCGATAGCCCGCGCTCGCGAGCATCGACCCCAGGCAGTACGTGAGCGAGAAACACGTCCCGCCCGTGTGGCGCTCGACGTACCCGCTCACGACCTCGACCGGGCCGCGCAATCGTTCGTCGGGGGAGGACGCCGAAAATTTCTTGATGATCTTCGTGAGATTCTCGTACGGGAGGCTCGAGTAGCTCGTCACGATCCGGCGCAGCATCTCGAGCTCGGGGCCTCCGTCGCTCAGCCCGAAGTGAGCGAGGAAGATCTCCCGCGCGTCGCGGCCGGCAGAAGCCAGGGGTTTGTTCCAGATGTCGAGGCTCATCATCAACTGAATAAGGTACGTCATTACTCTTGGACGGACAACATGAAACCGTATTCACGAAGAACCCCTCTTAATAAGCTTGACTTGTTTATGGACAAATGATACTTTAAGTTAACAGTAAATAGTTGAACGGCATAGGCCGCTGATATACCCCGTAATACTATTTCAAATCAAATGATCGTTGCGAGGTATTAAGTGAAAGTAGGATAGAATGAGAATATTACTCGTAAACCCGCCCGTCGGCTTCGGTTATTACAGCATGGGCCTGAGCCGTCCCCCTCTCGGTCTCGCATACATGGCAGCGCTCCTCCCCGATCACCACGTGGAGATCATCGATTTCAACATCGAGAAGAAGAACTGGAAGCGTTTTCCGTTCGCGGGCTTCGACATCGTGGGAGTCTCCGCCGATACGGCGAGGTACTCGACCTCGATGAAGATCGCGCGGCTCGCGAAGGCCGCCGGGGCCACCGTCGTCATGGGCGGCCCCCACGTGAGCTTCTTCGACGAGGACGCTCTCCTGAGCGGCGCCGTGGATTATATCATTAGAAACGAGGGAGAGTACTCGTTCCGCTCGCTCGTGAGATATCTCTCGCATGAAGTTCCGATCGATGAGGTGGGAGGTCTCTCCTATCTCGCCGACGGCGCGGTCGTGAGGACGCCGAACGCGGCATTCATCACCGACCTCGATTCGCTTCCGTTCCCGGCGCGCGAGCTCCTCCCGCTGCGCAGCTACAAGGAGAAGATCGACGGGCGCCCCATGACGACGATCATCACCTCGCGCGGCTGCCCCTTCAACTGCAACTTCTGCTCTTCGTCGCAATTCTCGGGCGTGCGCTGGCGGCCGCGTTCGGTCGACGGCCTCCTCGAGGAGATCGATCTCGTTTACCACACGTACGACTACAAGGCGATCAACTTCATCGACGACAATTTCACGTTGAACCCCGCCCGGGCCGTGAAGATCGCCGAAGGGATCATCGAGCGCGGATACGACCTCAACTGGGAGGCGATGTCCCACGTGGAGACGGTGGTGAAGAACCCCGACATGGTCAAGGTCATGGCGCGCTCGGGGCTCAAATGGATGTTCCTCGGCTTCGAGAGCGGCTCCCAGGAGATCCTGAACGAGTACGGCAAGAAATCGACCGTCGAGGACGCGAAGAAAGCGGTCGACATTCTCCACGAGAACAAGGTGAAGATCATCGGCGCCTTCATCCTCGGCGCCCTCGGGGACAACCCTCGCACGATGAGGCAGACGATAGACCTCGCGAAATTCCTCAATCCGAGTAGGGTGCAGTTCTCGCTCTTGACGCCGTATCCCGGAACGAAGCTCTTCGAGAAGGTCAAGGAGAAGCTCCTCACGAAAAACTGGGCGATGTACTCGGGCCTTCATCCGACGATCAAGCTCGACAAGATCACTCCGCAGGCGCTGAACCGGTTTCTCTTCAAGGCGTACGCGGGTTTCTACCTCAGACCGCCGAAGGCGATCGAGAACTACCCGTACATCTTCCGGACCATGCCGAGCGCGATGGCGCTCATCTTCACGAATCTGTTCTCGCGCGGCTACCGAGTCTGATCCGGCGGGCGGAAGACATTTGTCTGCCAAGGAAGGGGGCCCCGAGGCCCCCGTTCCTTGGGCCTCCGCCGCGCGGGCCGCTTCCATTCCCCGTTGACACTTTTTGGGCGTCTGCTATATACTAATCCTTGCATTATTTTGGAATTCGAGAGACAGGCGCTTTCGTGTTCAAAGCGAGGAGGAGCGTAGGGAATGGCGAAAGAAAAGGTCACGATGAAGAAGCTCGACTTCGGGCCGCGTCGCGGCGTCTACATTGAGATCGGCCCCGACATCGACAAGTTCCAATTCCCGGAAAGCACGATCAAGAACTTCGAAGATTACGACCTCGTTTACCGCACCCTGTGCGGCATTCTCTACAATTTCGTTCCGACGTCGGGGCACCCGGGAGGGAGCATATCGTCCGGGCGCCACGTCGCTGGCATTCTCTTTCACACTCTCGATTACGACATCGGAAACCCTGAATGCCCCGAGGCGGACATCATGTCTTACGCCGCCGGACACAAGGCGATGGGGCTCTACGCGATGTGGGCGCTGCGCACCGAGGTCGCGCGCATCGGGCGGCCGGCGCTGCTGCCGAAGGACGAGAAGTTCCAGCTCAGGATCGAAGACCTCCTCGGATTCAGGCGCAACCCGACGCAGGAGACGCCCCTCTTCGCGAAGTATCATGCAAAGCCCCTCGACGGGCATCCGACGCCCGCGACCCCCTTCATCAAGCTCTCCACGGGGGCCTCGGGCGTGGGCGTGGGCTCGAGCTTCGGGCTCGGCTTCGGCGCGATGGACACCTACGGCGCCGCGGCGCCCCTCGTTCAGATCACCGAGGGTGAGGGGGGCATGACGCCGGGGAGAGTCGCCGAGGCGCTCGCGACGGCCGCGACGGCGCAGCTGTGGAACATCAAGTTCCACGTCGACTGGAACCAGGCCTCGATCGACTCGAACAGGGTCTGCCGCGAGGGAGACAAGCCGGGCGAGTACGTCCAGTGGAATCCGCTCGACCTCTGCTACCTCCACGATTGGAACGTGATCTACGTCGAGAAGGGGCACGACTTCAAGCATGTCCTCGCGGCGCTCGAGGTGGCGAAGGATCGCATCAACGACCAGCCGACCGCGGTCGTCTACCGCACGATAAAGGGCTGGCAGTACGGCATCGAGGGGCGCAAGTCGCACGGCGCGGGGCATAAGTTCTGCTCCCCCGAGTACTACAAAACGCTCGAGCCGTTCGAGAAGCGGTTCCGCGTCGCGTTCCCCAGGTTCGAGGGCAAGGCGGAGCACGTCGCCGTCG
>Ga0326726_10000162_pt1 | contig 64679 bp, 60 predicted proteins | sample MHFenrmetagenome_2_FD_207603 | JGI IMG/M metagenome (GOLD analysis project Ga0326726, IMG submission 207603) | Lab enriched peat soil microbial communities from Michigan Hollow, Ithaca, NY, United States - MHF15MN | ecosystem: Environmental > Terrestrial > Soil > Wetlands > Peat | place: USA... | reverse complement strand
CGATCCTGAGCTTGAGCGTGTCGGCACCGGCATCGAGCAGACAGCGGGCGCTGCCCGGGAACACGACCACCGAGTGCTCCTCGCCGCGCGTAACCGTGCAACGGTGCGCGAAGTGATTGCACAGGCGCCCCATGTAGCGCGCCGGTGTGCGAATTTTCACCGTGGACTCCGCGACGACCATCCGAAAGGCTCCGAAAAGTTCAGTAGCGGCTGCCTCGTCTACCCCATCGACGAGCCTGGCCCCGAGGGTTGCGCCCGGGCGCAGAGGACGTGCGCGAGCTCGAGTGGGTCAGACGCCGATCGGCGGCCGGCGCGGTAACCGCCGGCTGCTGACCCACTTCGTACACGGGTAGCGCGGTGACTGGCAGACTGCGCTTCAGCAGCTTCTCGATGTCCCGGAGCAGCGGTGCCTCGTCCGGCGAGACCAGCGACACGGCACGCCCGGTTGCGCCCGCCCTTGCGGTGCGTCCGATGCGGTGCACATAGTCTTCAGGCACGTTCGGCAGCTCGTAATTGACGACCTGCGGCAGCTCTCTGATGTCGAGACCGCGCGAAGCCACTTCGGTTGCTACCAGCGCGGTGACCTTGTTCGCCTTGAAATCCGAAAGCGCGCGCGTCCGGGCGGCCTGGCTCTTGTTGCCGTGGATCGCCGCAGTGCGGATGCCGCTCGATTCGAGCTGCTGCGCCAGGCGATTCGCGCCGTGCTTGGTGCGCGTGAACACCAGCACCTGGTGCCAGCCGCCGTCATCGATCAGATGCGCGAGCAGGTGCCGCTTATGGTCCTTGGGAACCCTGTAAACGTGCTGCTCGACGCCGTCGGCGGCTGCGTTGCGCCGTGCCACCTCGATCGTCAAAGGATTACGCAGGATCCTGGCCGCCAGGGTGCGGATCTCATCGGTGTACGTCGCGGAGAACATCATGTTCTGGCGCTCGGCTGGCAGGAGCCTGATCACGCGCCGGATGTCGTGAATGAACCCCATGTCGAGCATGCGGTCGGCCTCATCGAGCACGAAATGCCGTACGTCGCGTAATTGTACGGCACCCTGTTCGGCGAGATCGAGTAACCGACCTGGCGTCGCGACGAGCAGGTCGCATCCGGTGCGCAACGCCGAGATCTGTGGGTTGATATTGATGCCGCCGAAAACCACCAGCGTGCGCAGTCCGACGTGCTTTCCATAGGCGCGGGCGCTTTCGGCGACCTGTGCCGCAAGCTCGCGGGTCGGCGTCAGCACGAGCGCCCGCGGCGTTCGGCCCGATGCAGCACCGAGGTGCTGGAGAATGGGCAGCACGAACACCGCCGTCTTGCCTGTGCCCGTCTGCGCCTGCGCAAGCACGTCGCGTCCTGCGAGTACGGCAGGAATCGCCTGGGATTGAATCGGTGTGGGGGTGTCGTAGCCCTTATCGGCCACAGCACGCAACAGCTCGGGCTTGAGCCCGAGATCAGCAAATGACATGTGTAATAACCTTAAAGTTGACTCGCACGGCAGCGCATACGCTGCGGCGGTCAATAGCGAGGAGTGAAAGAAATCGAAGTAAGTCGGGAGAGACAGACTGCGAGTGAAGGGGGCGTTGACCGCGCGACCCTGATTCAGCGCCGCGCACTCTACAGGTTTTGCGCCGCAACGTCCAATCGCGAGGTGTCGGGTCGACTGCTCGCGACCCTACCGCTGTCTCTTGTCGATCACGCGCCTGGCCTTGCCCACCGAGCGCTCGATCGCGCCTGGCGCATTGACCACGACTGTCGCGCTGACGCCAATGTAAGACTTCACCCGATGCGCAAGCGTCCGCGAGGTGTCGTCACGCTCCGGCGCACCGGCATCAGCCTCGGAGTGCATCTCGACGTGAATCTTGAGCACATCGAGGTGAGAATCGCGCGTCACCTCCAGGTAGTAGTGTGGCGCGAGGCGACGCTCGGCGAGAACGAGCTCCTCGATCTGCGTCGGGAATACGTTCACCCCGCGGATGATCAGCATGTCATCGGTGCGGCCGGTGATGCGATCGATGCGGCGCATCGAGCGCGCCGTCGGCGGCAGCAGCCGTGTGCGATCGCGCGTGCGATAGCGGATGACCGGCAGCGCCTCCTTGGTGAGCGACGTCAGGACCAGCTCGCCGGATTCGCCATCGGGCAGCACCGCGCCGGTTTCGGGATCGATGATCTCGGGATAGAAGTGGTCCTCCCACAGCACCGGTCCATCCTTGGTTTCGATGCATTCACTCGCTACGCCTGGCCCCATCACCTCGGACAGCCCGTAGATGTCGACCGCGTCGAGCCCCATGCGTTGCTCGATCTGCGCGCGCATGCCTTCCGTCCACGGCTCCGCGCCGAAGATGCCGACACGCAGCGAGCACGATGCGGCGTCGATGCCCTGACGGTGGAACTCCTCGGAGATCGCGAGCATGTAAGACGGCGTGACCATGATGATGTCGGGCCTGAGATCCTGGATGAGCTGCACCTGCTTCTCGGTCTGCCCGCCCGACATCGGGATTACCGTGCAGCCCAGCCGCTCCGCGCCGTAGTGCGCGCCGAGGCCACCGGTGAAGAGGCCGTAGCCGTAGGCGACGTGGACGATGTCGCCGGCGCGGCCGCCCGCCGCGCGAATCGAGCGCGCCACGAGGTTGGCCCAGGTGTCGATGTCGCGGGCCGTATAGCCCACCACGGTCGGCTTGCCCGTCGTGCCACTCGAAGCATGGATGCGCGTGATGTGCTCGCGCGGCACGGCGAACATGCCGTATGGATAGTACTCGCGCAGGTCGCCCTTGGTGAGAAACGGAAACCGGCGCAGGTCCTCGAGCTGTCGCAGGTCGCGCGGGTGCACACCCGCCGCCTCGAAGCAGCGCCGATAGTGGGCTACGTTCTCATAGGCATGCAGGAGCGACCATTGGAGTCGCGCGAGCTGGAGACTGCGCAACTCGTCGAGACCGGCGCGTTCGATCGGCTCGAGCTCCGCGGTGCCGGGTGTGCGGGCGGGCATAGTGCGCAAAGCCTAGCACCATACCCGCCCCCCTCGTACTTCCGGGCCGACTGCCCTCAGCCCGCCCGGGCGATCGCATCCTTGCGGACGAGCGCGTAGCCGACGGTGTTGAAGTTCCAGTCCGCGACTTCCTTGAAGATCTTGCGCGCCTCGGCTGTTTGCTTCGCCGCATCGAGCGCCTCTGCCAGGTGATACTTGTTGTACATGTTCGTGAGATCCGCCTGGCGATACTCCTCCACTGCCTCGGGATACTTCTTCTGCAGGAAGTTCACGAGCCCCATGAGGTCGTGATAGTTCTCCATCTTGCGCGGGTTCTTCTGCGCTGCGACCAGGTCCTTGTATTTCTGTGCCAGTGACTGCGCTTGCGCGAAGTCGCCGCGGTGAGCTGCCAGCTGACCCTCGAAATAGGCGATCTGCGCCTCCTGGATGCGCGAAAAGTCCTCGGTCCCGACCGCCTGCGCATTGGTGCGCAGCACCTGCGCGAGCTCGCCGATCACGCGCGCGGCGTCATCGTTCATGCCGGTGTGCAGGGACACCGTGGCGGCGTTCGTGAGCGCAAAGACCTTCGCACCCGTGCGCTGATCGTCAGGCAATCCCATCGAATCGGTTTCGCCGGCAAGCTTCTCGAGGGACTGCACTGCGGTGGCAGCATCGCCCGCGTGCACCCACGTGAACATCTTGTAGTTTTCGTAGAAGGGCTTGTTGGCCGGCTCGGCGGTCGCGATGCCGCGGTCGTAATCGGCACGCGCCTCATCGTAGTGGCCGAGGAATGAGTCCACGTGGCCGAGCTTGAGCTGCGCGATGCCGTCATTGGGATTCAACAGCGTCGCACGCTTGTAGTATTCGCGCGCCTCCTCGAGTCGATTGGTGGCGCGGTACACATCGCCGACCGACCACCAGTTCACGCTCAGCCCGGGCTGCAGCTGGATCGCGCGGCGATAGTATTTCTCGGCCTGAGCGAAGTCACGCGGCTCGTTGAAGAGATACGAGGCGCCCATCGCGCGCGGTGCAGTAGCCTGCGTGTAGTCGAGATCGATCGCCCGAGCGATCGACTGGCGCTGTTCGGTGAACTTGTTGAGACCCGCCTGCACGCCGGCGAGTGTGAGCCACGCGCGCGGACTCTTGGGGTACTGGCGCACCAGCTGCTTGGCGAGCGACAGCTGAGATTCGAAGTCTCCGTCCAGAAATCGCTGGCTGATCTGCACGAGTAGCTTCTCGCCGGGGCTCGCCTTGCCCGCGCTTGCCGCCGCCTTCTTGAGACTCGCTGCGAACTCCTCGGTCGAGAACGACGCGACTCCGAGGTTGTACCAGGCGTACGTGAAATCCGGATCCGCGGCCACCGCGGCCCGGAACAGTGAATTCGCCTGCGCAGCATCGCCGCGGTCGAGCGCGGCCTGGCCCGCGACGAAGTCCATGCGTGCCGACGCCGAGCGCGTCGTCACGGGTATCTCGCTGGCGATGCCGGCAAAGCTGTTCGCCGCCAGCATCGAGCATCCGAGCAGCGCGATTGCCATAGCAACGCGCCGCAGTGCGAACCTGTTCATCGAAGCTCCCCCTACATGCACGACAAAGATCGGTCGGTTGATTGAAGGCGCCCCATGGCGCGGCGGGCGGGATTATCGCGAAGGCCGCTGGCCTCGCGGTGCAAGTTGTGACAAAGCGACCCGCCCTCATGCCCAGCCGCTCCGGACATGGACGAACAACAATCATCGAACGGTCACTGTTCAGTCATCTGCTCTGGCTAGTCTCGCGCGAACCTCAAACCGGAGGAGTGAGCCCCATGAAGAGTTTCATTGCCCTCGCCGCGGGTGCGGCGATTGTTTCATCGGTTTCCGCGAGTGATTTTGGTCACGACCAGCCCGATTTCGGTCAGACGGTTGAACAGCTCGCACGCCAGCTGTCACCGTTCCTCTACGGCACGCTCGGCACGCTGCCGGAGTCGTCAAGCAAGTCCTTGACGGCCGCCGAAGCCAACGCTCATCCGGAGCGGCTGCTCACGGTGGCACCAGGGCTGTACGTTCGCGTCGTCAACTCCGACCCGATCCTGGCACCCAACATCGACCAGATAGTCTTGTGGCCGAATGGCAGTCACCCGACGCACATCATTGCCTGCAACGAGCAGGGCAGCGGCCAGGTCGGCGTCCAGCGCGTCAACCTTACGAGCGGCGCGGTCGAGAACATCATCAGCGCCGGCCTCACGAGCTGCGATCCGGGACGGCGCACGCCGTGGGGAACCCTGATCGTCGGCGAAGAGAACGGCACTAACGGCCGCCTTTTCGAGATTCTCGATCCACTGCACACGACCAACGTGACGGTGCCGAGCTCTGGTTTTGGGCCGAGCTCGGATCCGGCGCATGTCGCGTCCCTTCCGGCGCTCGGTCAGTTTTCCTTCGAAGGCCTCGGCATTCTTCCTAACGGCGTCGTCTATATGACGGATGAGAATCGCCCGGGCAGCGGCAATCCCGGCGGCGCGCTCGTCAAGTTCATTCCGCAGGTTCTGCGGCTCCCGGGAAGTCCCGCGATCACGAGCCTGGCACAGTCGCCCTGGACTGCCGGCCGCCTCTTCGGCATGCGTCTCGGCCGCAATAGCGGCAACACCGACTTCGGCCAGGGGAATGAATTTGGCCGCGGCGTGTGGGTCGAGATCACCGGCACCGCGCCGATCAATCTGCGCGCGGCAGCGCGCACATTGAAGCTCACGAGCTACTACCGGCCTGAGGACATGTCGGTCGACCTCAAGCAGCTTGCGGCCGGCAACGTGCGCGTCTGCGGCACGAACACGGGGCAGGATATCCCGGGCGGAGACAACCACTGGGGCGAGGTGTACTGCGTCACCGACGGCAAGGTCGCTGACGGAGAGGTGATCAACACGACGCTGCAGGGGACGGATACGATCAACACGTCGACCGTGCCCGAATACCAGCCGCTCGTCATCGGCAACTTCCAGTTCGCGATGCCCGACAACATCGATATTCAGCCGGGCACGGGCAACTTCGTGCTGAATGAGGACGGAGAGGGACCGACGGACACGCCCGCGCGCAACAACGACATCTGGGCGTGCCTCGACGACGGCGCCGACACGGATGAGCTCTCGGATGGTTGCGTGAGATTGATGACACTCAACGATCTGACCGCGGAATCGACCGGCGGAATCTTCGATGCCACCGGCACACGCTACTTCGTCAGCGTCCAGCACAACATCACTGGTCACGGTGTGATCCTGGAGGTGGATGGCTGGCGCATCCGCCACGATCACTGGTGAGCGGAGTCTTCTCAGTGATAACGGAGCGAGGCTGACTCGACCAGAATGACTTCGCATGCGCCGGGACCGGTATCGTCCCGGCGCAGCGAGGTCCTCATCACGCCGAGGTCCGGTCGCTCCAGGTCAACGAGCTCGCCCTCGAGCCTGACCACATCGCCGACGCGAATGTCGCTCAGTGTCTTCCACACCGCGGACGACTCCGGCACGAGGTGCCAGTTCGCCGAATGGCTCTCGATGACCTCGCGCGGGATCGGCGGCTCATCGTCGTAGTGCCAGAAGTAGAAGCGGTTCGCCTGTGTAACTTTGATGTCCGCAAGCACGGCGGAATCCGACATCGGCCCCCAACCGACGGCAATGTCGAGTGGCGCAGCCTCGGCGAGCGCACCCAGACGATAACGTTCGCGCCCCAGGACGCGCACTTCCGCTGAGAACCGGGCCCGCGGGAGCAGCTTGAAACCGCCGTGCTCAATGGGTGCGGCATCCGCGAGGTCGGCCTGCTGCGGTTCCGTGGCGACCAGGACCCCGGGACGCCAGTCGATGGGGCGCGTCGAAAAGAAGTCATACGCGCCGAATGACGCGGCGGCGAACAGTGCGGCCCATACATAGCGCATGGCGTAATTCTCGCACCGCTTCAGGCTCGTGAACGTGACTTAGGTCCATGGCCGACAACTGCGCTCGTGACCCGTTCACCGAACGGTGCGGGCCACGCCACGGGCGACCTTGTACACTTCGTCCGACCGGTCGGCGGAACCTGCACCGGCACGGGGGGCGAGGTGACAAGAACAATCCCGGGCGCGCTGCCGCACGGCGAACCGAGTGCGCTCGAGAAGCGAACTCTGCGCAAGGTCACGCGCCGGCTCATCCCCTTTCTGCTACTCCTTTATATAGTCGCCTGGCTCGACCGGGTGAACGTCGGATTCGCGGCGCTGCAGATGAACCACGCTCTGGGCTTCAGCGACGCCGTGTACGGATTCGGCGCCGGCGTCTTTTTCGTCGGCTATGCGCTGTGCGAGATCCCGAGCAATCTCATACTCGCCCGTGTCGGCGCGCGCCTGTGGATCGCGCGCATCATGTTCACCTGGGGACTGATCTCGCTCAGCATGATGTTCGTGCGCAGCGCCACGAGCTTCTACATTCTGCGCTTCCTGCTCGGGGTCGCCGAGGCGGGGTTCCTCCCGGGCATCATCTACTACCTCACCCACTGGTACCCGGGTGTCGGACGTGCACGTGCCGTGTCGTGGTTCATGTCGGCGATACCTCTTTCGATCGTCGTCGGCGGTCCGATAGCCGGCCTGCTGCTGAGCATGAACGGACTGCTTGGCCTCGCCGGCTGGCAGTGGTTGTACCTCGTCGAAGGATCCCCGGCAGTCGTGCTCGGCGTCGTGGTGCTCTTCTATCTCACCGAGCGCCCCGAGCAGGCGCGCTGGCTGAATGCGGAGGAGCGCGACTGGCTCAGCGGGCGCATTCGCGCCGAACAGGAGCTCGCGGAAAAGCAATATCGCGTGAGTCTGCGCCAGACGTTCTCTCATCCGACGGTGTGGCATCTCACGTTCATCATGTTCGCGTGCCAGACCGGCAGCTATGGCTTGACGCTCTGGGTGCCGCAGATCATCAAGGCGTTCTCCGGGCTAAGCGATCTGCTCGTAGGGGCTCTATCGGCGATCCCGTACGTTGCCGCAGCGATCGGCATGGTGCTCATCGGCTGGAATTCGGATCGCACCCGTGAACGCTTCTGGCACATCGCCCTGCCCTGCGTGCTCGCGGCGATCGGGTTCACTGCGAGTGCCTATCTCACCTCACCCGTGCCGGCGATGATCGCTCTGACGGTGGCGGCAATCGGCGATCTCGGCAGCCGCGGTCCGTTCTGGGCTTTACCGGGGCGCTTCCTCACGGGCAGTGCCTCGGCTGCGGGCATCGCGCTGATCAATACGTTCGCCTCGATCGGCGGCTTCATCGGCCCGTATGCCGTCGGCCTCATCAAGAACGAGACCGGCGCATTCACCGGCGGCCTCGTCATGCTCGCGCTGCTGCTGCTCGTCGGCGCGATCGCGACGCTGCGGCTGCGGCGCGCCGCGGTGCTCGCCACTGTTGAGTGAAAACGCTCCGGGCGAAAATGCAACGCGCTTATCGCGCGGACCGACTAACAGGTGTCGACTTGCACCTTCGTCCAATGGACCCGATTCATCATTGCTGCTTCAATCGCACCGACCGTTGAAGAAGTAAGAACGCCAAACGTGATATGGGAGGGTTGACGATGAAGGCCAAAAGCATGCTGACATTTGCGATTATTGCCGTAGTGCTCGCCGTCCTGAGCGGCGTGGCCATTTCCGCGCAGGACAAGTACACGTTGCAGGTGCCGAATGGGCTCGCGTTCTCTGACTTCAGGGGATACGAAAACTGGCAGTTTGTCTCCATGAGCCAGACTGAAGATCGGTTGAAAGTGATCGTGGCCAATCCCACGATGATCGCCGCTTACAAGGCAGGTGTTCCCGGCAACGGCAAGCCGTTCCCCGACGGCTCCAAGATTGCGAAGATCCAGTGGAAACCGAAAAAGAGTACGGAAGCTCCGTTTTCCGTGAATGTGCCGGACACCTTGGCGGACCTCTTCTTCATCGAGAAGGACAGCAAGAGATTTCCGGATAGCGGAGGATGGGGATACGCCCAGTTTGACTATGACGCCAAGTCCGACACGTTCGCGCCCAATGAGGGCGGCACCCCCAATTGCGGGCACGCGTGCCACACGAAGGTGAAGGCAAAGGATTACATCTTCCACCCGTACCAGAAGCGGTGAGCGGACCGGCCTTCCCGCATCGATTGTTCGCTTTCATGTTTTCCGATCTGGATGCGCGGCTGTGCACCGCAAAACAACGCGACCAACAGGCTACAATCCGGCATGGCCGTGTGGACATGGCTCATTCCGGCAATTTCCGTTGCGCTGTTGGTCGCCGCACTCGCGTTCGGCGTTGGCTTGCCGCTCGCAGTACTCTGTGCCGCCGCGCTTATTAGCGCGGTCATTGCGGCGGTCCACCACGCGGAGGTCGTCGCGCACCGCGTGGGCGAGCCCTTTGGCACGCTGGTGCTCGCCGTCGCCGTGACCGTGATCGAAGCCTCTCTGATACTCTCGATGATGTTCGCCGGCGGCGCTGACGCTGCGGTCGTGCCGCGCGATACGATCTACGCGGCGATCATGCTCATCTGCACCGGCGTCGTCGGTGCGTGCGTTCTGGTTGGTGGCATGACCCACCACGAGCAGACCTTTCGCGTGGAAGGGTCGAGTGCCGGGCTCGCTGCGCTCATCGCCATGGCGGCACTCTCGCTCGTCCTGCCGTCTTTCACCACGACCACCCTCGGGGGAACCTACAGCACGGGGCAGCTCGCATTTGTGGCCGCAGCGTCGGTTGCGCTGTGGGCCGTGTTTGTCTTCATCCAGACCGTGCGCCATCGTGACTATTTTCTCCCTGCAGCGGATGGGTCCGATCGCGCAGAGCACGCCAGGCCACCTACCAATCGCGAAGCGTGGGCGAGCTTCGGCCTGCTGCTTCTCTGCCTCGTGTCGGTGGTCGGACTCGCCAAGATGCTCTCGCCCATGATCGAGCGCGTGGTCATCGGGTCGGGCGCACCCAGGGCCGTGATCGGGATCGTGATCGCAATGCTGGTGCTGCTGCCGGAGTCCTGGGCCGCCGTGCGAGCGGCGCGGGCGAACCGACTGCAGACCAGCATGAACCTCGCCATTGGTTCGGCGCTGGCGTGCATCGGTCTCACGATCCCCGTCGTGGCCGTGGCCGCGATCGCTTTTGGATTGCCACTGGTCCTCGGACTCGAGCCCAAGGATCTGGTCATGCTCGCCGTTACGTTTCTCGTGAGCGCGGTCACATTGGGATCCGGCCGCACTCACATGATGCAAGGTGCAATTCACCTCGTTCTGTTCGCAGCGTTTCTTTTTCTTGCGTTCGTCCCTTGACGGCGACTGCGCTCCGGCAGGCGTTGGCAACTGGACGCCGAATCGCGACTCTTCGACCACCCGATCATGAGCGACGCGAGTCGCTACCGGACTTGTTGCGGAGCACGCTCACGCGCGCCGAGCGCCCGCGGGAGTGAGGCGAGGAACCGGTCGACCTCCCGATGCACTCCGACCGTGACGCGCGCCCACGTGTCGTAGCCATCGAAGTGCCGAGCGACCTTGATGCCCTCGGCGAGCATGTGTTCCTGGAACCGCTTCAAAGGCCCCCCGGTATCGAAGAACACAAAGTTGCCCTGCGCATGGGTTCGCTGCAGACCCATCCGATCGAGCGTCGCGTGCACGCGCTCGCGGTCGCCAACGAGTGCGGCACGTGTCGTCTTCAGGAACGCATGGTCATTGAAGCTCGCGATCGCGGCTGAAAGTCCCGTCGTGTTCGGCCACGTGAGTGAAAGCGCGGCGAAGCGCGCCGCGAGCGCCGCGGGCGTGATCGCGTACCCGATCCGGAGTCCTGCGAGACCGTGGAGCTTCGAGAACGTCCGCAGCACGATCACGTTGGGGACGTTCTTCACGAGCCCCGCGGCTGTCGCGACACCCGGTTGATCGACGAAATCGATGTAGGCCTCGTCAACGATCACGGTGCACCCCGCGGGCACCGACCGGATGAAAGTCTCGAGCGCGTCGCGCGTGACCGCGGTCCCGGTCGGGTTGTTGGGGTTGCACACGTAGACGAGGCGCGTGAGCTCCGTGACCGCTGCGCGCATTGCCGGAAGATCGTGGCGATGATCGGCGTCCGGCGCGACCCAGCGCACCTTCAGGCCGAGTCTCTCGGCGAACACCGGCAGCTCTTCATAGGTCGGCCGTGAGGCAACGAGCTCGCTGCCGGAGGCTGTCGTCACGCCGAGGAGCCCCGCCATCTTGAGCAATTCACCCGACCCCGCGCCGATCACGATCTGGGAGACCGCGACGCCTTCGTGTGCGGCGAGCTGATCCGCTAACGTTGCGATCGTCGCGTCTGCGTAACGCGGCGCCTCGCCGACGCTCGCGAGAATCGCCTGGCGCGCGGCCGGGGAAGGACCGTAGGGATTCTCGTTGCCGTCGAGCCGAATCAAGCCCTGCCTACCTGCCGAGGCGCTCGGTGCTGCGCCCAGGACGTTGGAAGGGAGTGGCGCCAGGAGGGCGGCCGCTCCGATCAGCGCATCGCGGCGGGTCAGACGCGACGCGGCGAATGAGACCGGATCGTCAACAAGGGAACGCGGGGCGGCGCTCATAGGCATCTCCCGAAAGATGCCCGGACGCTACCACGCCGCGCTATTTGATTGAAACGTCGTTAGAAAGTTTGCGTGAGCTCAACGCAAGACGCATCGCGGTGCTACGGTCTTGACGACGTTTGGCTCAGTCGCATGCGCCTGATGTCGCGCTGAGGTGGAGCGCCAAACAGGCGGCTGTACTCGCGGCTGAACTGGGAGGCGCTCTCATAGCCCACAAGCCCCCCGGCGTTGCCGGCGTCGAGACTCTGGTTGAGCATCAATTGCCGCGCTTCTTGCAGACGCAACTGCTTCTGGAACTGCAACGGGCTCATGCCGGTGATGGCGCGGAAATGTTGTCGAAAAGTCGATGGGCTCATGTGCGTGCGAGCTGCGAGTTCGTCCACGTGCAGCGCCTGGGTGAAGTTTTGCTTGAGCCAGGCGACGGCCTTCGCGATCTGCTGGCTCGGGGATCCGACGGCGACGAGGTGCCGCAGTTGCGACCCGTACCGACCGGTCAGCACGCGGATGGTGATTTCCTGCTGGATCAGCGGTGCCAGCCGGAAAACCAGTGCTGGTTCGTCCAGAAGCTCGACCAGCCGGATCAGGGCATCGATCAGTGCTTCGTCGAGCCTTTCGATTGAGACGGGTCGAAAGGCGCGCTCTCTCGAGGGCCGCGGCAAATCCAGCTCGGAACTCAACTGCACAATCTGGCGGGCATCCAACGTCAGCAACAGGCCCAGAAACGGCTTCCGGCCACTGGCCTCCGTGACGTGTGACACGACAGGCAGATCGATGGTCGTGAGCATGGATTGACCGGGGCCGTAGTCGATCACCTCGTCCCCGAGCATGACCTGCTTGCCGCCCTGCGCGACGACGCCCAAACCCAGACTGTAAATGCAGTGCAGAGGTTCGGTTGGCGCACTCCGGCGGTGGAGTGTGAGCGCCGCAATGGCCGTGGTGTAGTCGCCGTCGGTTTGGGCAAAGCTACCGATGGCGCGAGTCAAGGCGCTCATCGCTGTGGGCTCGGGTATTTTCGTTTCCGGGTGCTTGTGCATAGGGATTTTGGGCAAGGGTCTTTACACGATTGAGCCTAGCACCTCCTCAACGATCATTCTCATTCCTGTCAACGAAACATTGCTTTAGGCAATAAGTTCGACAGATCCGGCAAACGGCATCGAGGCTCTCCGGCGACAATGACGCATCACAAACGGCCCTTCAGGACCTCATCACCATGAAGCACATCTCTATCGGCGGACTCGACGTCTCCCGTATAGGACTCGGCGCCATGTCGATGTCCGGCTACTACAACATCGGCGCGGGCAGCGACACCGAATCTATCCGCACCATCCACCGCGCGCTCGACCTGGGCGTCACCCACATCGACACCGCCGAGATCTACGGTCCCTACGCGAACGAGGAACTCGTCGGGCGAGCCATCAGCGATCGCCGCAACCAGGTCGTGTTGGCCACGAAGTTCGGCATCGTCTCGCACTCCGGTGGCGGCCCCGGCGTCCTCGACAGCAGCCCGGCGAACATTCGCGCAGCAGTCGAGGGCTCCCTGAAACGGCTCGGCACTGATCACATCGATCTGTACTACCAGCATCGCGTCGATCCCAAGACCCCTATCGAAGACACGGTTGGCGCCCTGGCCGAACTGGTCACAGCAGGGAAGATCCTGAACATCGGCCTGTCCGAGGCCGGCCCCGCCACGATCCGCCGCGCGCACGCAGTGCATCCGGTCGCGGCGCTACAGACCGAGTACTCCCTGTGGACCCGCGATCCAGAGGTCGAACTACTGCCGCTGCTGCGCGAGCTGGGCATCGGCTTCGTTCCCTACTCACCGCTCGGCCACGGCTTCCTTACCGGCGAGATCCGCTCGCCCGAGCAGCTCTCCGACAACGACTGGCGCAAGACCAACCCGCGCTTTACCGGCGAGAACTTCCAGCGCAACTTGCACATCGTCGACGAGGTAAAGGCCGTTGCCGCAGAGGCGGGCGCAACACCGGCACAGATCGCTCTCGCCTGGCTGCTCGCGCAGGGCGACGACGTCGCCCCGATTCCGGGCACCAAGCGCGTCGCCCGCGTGGAGGAGAACGTCGGCGCTGACCGCATCGAGCTCAGTGCCGAGCAAATCGAGCGGCTAAACACCCTCCCGCCGGCCGCCGGCGAGCGCCACGACGAAGGAAATATGGCCGTCATCGACCGCTGACCACGGCGGGCGTTGCTTCCGCTCGATACCCTTCGGCGACTTGATCGAGCGGCAGTGTCAAATCGAACACCCTAAGGACGCCGCCACACCAGCGTGCGATTGTTCGCGGGCATCGCGCAGTCCTCGACCAGCGCGAGGCCGATCGAGCGTGCGAGCGCATCGACGGCCTCGAAGTCGCGGATGCCCATGTGCGCCGCGCGGTCTTTCAGGGTGGCGTCGAATGAGGCATTGCTCGGGCTGGTGAAGTGGCCGCCGTAGTTGAACGGGCCGTAGATCGCAAGCACGGCATCGGCAGTGAGCGCGGCATCGAGCTTACTGAAAAACGTCTGCACCTCGCTCCAGCTCATGATATGCAGCGTGTTGGCCGAGAACACTGCATCGTAGCGTGCTTGCGGCCATTGGCCGTTGACGTCGAGGAGGAGCGGCGCGAGCAGGTTCGGCAGATGCGCCTCGTCGAGCCACATCCGGATGCCAGGAAGATTCTCGACCACATCCGAGGTCTGCCAGGTGAGATGCGGCAGCGCCGCCGCGAAGTACACCGCGTGCTGCCCGGTGCCGCTGCCGATCTCGAGCACGTGGCGTCGATCCGCGAAGTGACGCCGCAATACTGCGAGGATCGGATCGCGGTTGCGATCGCAGGATAGGGAGTGCGGCTTGGCGGGTTGATTCATGGGCACTGGAAGCCGTGGTTACGTCGCCGGACCTTCGAGCCCGTTGAGCATGCGCTTGAGTAGGAAGTCTAGCCGTCGAGTTGCTTCACGCTGCTGCACACGAAGTAGAACAGCGCGCCGACGATGCACACCGCGGAGGTCAACAGAAAAGCGCTCGAGTACGTGCCGGTGGTGTCGATGAGCCAGCCCGTGATGGCAACGCCGGCGATTCCCGGGATCGTCGCAATGGTATTGCTGATGCCGGCCAGCACGGCGGCGTGCCGGGGTGCGACGTCCATCCAGTTCGCGGGGAATCCGGACCATGCGATGCCCAGCGTCGCGGTTGCGGCACAAACGAGCGCGAGGGCCGTCGTCGGCACGTGAACGTCGCGAAGCAGCAGCAGGAACAAAGCGAATCCGATGAGCCCGGCGCCGCTGCTCAGGCGCCGCATCAGCAGTACCGGTGCGCCTCTGGCAATAACCTTGTCTGCCATGATCGCCCACAGGTTCGACGTGATGAAAGCCGCAAGCCACGGCGCCGCCGCAAACAGCCCCGCATTGGAGATGCTGAGACCGAGTGCCTCGCGGAAGTAACTCGGCAGCCAGGACAAGAGCAGATAAAGTCCCCAGTTGGCGCAGAAGTGAGTGACGAATATCGCCCACACCGCCGGCGCCGTCAGGAACGTACGCCAGGGAATCTTCGGTGATGACCGGGTCTCATTCTCTCGCGCCCGCAGCAGGGCCAGCTCCTTGGGTGCCACGTGCGGATCGGACGCCGGATCATCGGTAATTCTTGCCTGCCACGCAGTAACCCACACGAGGCCGATCGCGCCGAAGACATAGAAGGCCATCGGCCAGTTCCAATGCGCAATGATCCAGCCAGTGCCGATGAACCCAACCACCTGGCCAAGTGGAACACCACTCAGAAAGCGCACACCCGCTCGCGAACGCTCGGCCTGCGGGACCCAGTGCGTGAAGAGTGCGAACGTGGCCGGCAGTACTGCGGCCTCGCCGACGCCGAGTCCGATGCGCACCGCAATGAGGACCCCCATGGACTGCAGTGCCGCCCATGGCGTGAGCAGGGTGAAGACGGACCAAGTGATCACGGCCGCCGCCATGACGCGCTTGCCGCCGAAACGGCTTGAGAGCCAGCCGCTCGGGATCATGAACAGCATGTAGCCGATGAAGAACGCAGAGAGAACGAATCCCTTGGTGGTCTGCGACCAGCCGAGCTGCTCGCGCATCGCGACCGCCGCCACCGAGATGTTGACCCGGTCGGTGTAGGCGATGAAGAGCGCCAGGAAGCACATCAGGAGCACGGTGTGGCGCCGCCCCCAGGACGCTGCACCCGTTGTATTCCGGCCGGTCAACCCGATCATGCGCACCACCCATGGATGAGATCGCGCGGCACAGTGGGGCCCTGTCGACGGCCGGCATTGTTGCTTGTGTTCAATCGAAGCTGCGCTAGCCGCTAGCCCCTCGTCAGGGCCGGCAGGATGATGTTCGGAATGAAGTCGACCAGGAAGTGCGTGATCATGTTGACCCAGAGGTTGCGCTTGCGCAGGTAGACCGCCGTCATCACCGCCCCGGTAAGGAATGCGATCAGCACGCCGCCCGCTCCCTGGTTGTAGTGGAAAGTGGCAAAGATGACGAGGGGCAGACCGGCGACGATCCAGCGGCTGCGAATGAACGTTGGCAAGCGTTCCAGAGCGTAGCCGCGATAGAAGATTTCTTCCGCGATGCCAGCGCGCACGAAAATGAGCACCCTGACCCAGACCGGAAGCGCCTCGAAGCTCTTCGCATCGGCGCTGCCGAAGCGCAGCCCGAACAGGTGGATCGCGCCCAACGAGATCGTGATGGCGACGGCCACGCCCAGCAGCGCCAGGAGTATCCAGAGCGCGGTGTTGCCGAGCTTCGGGCGATTCAGCCCGACCGACTCCCAACCCAGCTGCTCCTTGCGCCGAACGATGTAGAGCAGCACAGCCACGAGCACGAGAATGACCAGTTCTCGCAACACGGTGTTCTGCGCAGTGCGCGCTGCCACGACGTAGTGGTAGACCTCGGACACGATTGGCAGGCTGAAGAGCGCGAGGCCAAGGCCCACCAGGGTCCAAACGCGCGATGATTCTTCTTGTTGACTCGTCACGTCGTCTCCCACGGAGGTCGCGTGGCGGCATTCTGGCACATCAGCTGGACGTCGGCCGCCATCGCTGTATGTGGTCGGGGTTAATGCTTCCGGTAGCACCCAGAGGCGCGCCCGGCGATGCGGCGAATCGTCGACGATTATTGGCTTGCGTCGTTGCTTCGTGTCGGCGGCCGACTGCGCAGGAGCGATCGAGCACCCGGCGACAACCGGTGCACCTCGGGACTGCGCTCCAGGCAAGCAGCAAGCCGCATGGACTGCGCGAGCCAGCCGGGCAAGCGGGACAACTCCGCCAGGTAACGTTCGTACGCTGGCTGATCCTCGAACCAGGCAAACCACACGAACACGCTCTCATCCTCGCGCACGGGTAAGTTTGGAAAATTGTTCGGGCTGGGATCGGTAACAAGGGAGGCCAGCGCTGCTGCGCCCGCAGCCCGCAGCAACGGCTTCAGCGACTGCTCGAACCAGTCGATGAAGTTGTCGGCGGCGGGCGCGCGAAGATAGTAGATCGTCGCGACGATGAGTGCTGCGGGCTGGGCTGTAGCACCCTGTGGCGGACGCGCGGCCGGCGCCAGCCAGAACGCCAGCTCCTCTCGTGCCGGCCGCAACTGCAGCACATTGTCGGAGTCCACCATCGTCGCATTCGCCGCTGCACGATGTGCCTGCCAGACCGGTCCACCGTAGAACGCGGCCAGGGCTCCGGCGCGCTGCGGCAGGTCGTCGAATCCGCGCACCCAGACGAACAAGTCCGGATCATCGAGATCGCGGAACTGGCCGATGATCTTCACCCCGAGCGCTTCCTGGCTCTCGATGAATTCGCGCTCGAACAGCTCCATCAGCACATCCCGCTTGCCCGGATGCACCCGGTACTGGCGCAGCTCCATGAGCGGCGCCAGGCGCCTCAGCTGTTGAACATCCGCGGGCATCTTTGGCTAACCTAGCGGACAAGCAGGCCGGATACCATCCTGTTGGTCCCGGCCCCGCGTCGAGTTCGTCATCAGTCCTTCAGCGCTTCGACCTGGATTCGCAGCAACACGTTTCCGCCGCCCATATCGACGTACTTGGTGATGCCGAACTCCGAACGATCGAACTCGCCCTCGGCGTCAGCACCACAGACCTCCTTCTTCAGCATCGGATGCGGGATGCACTTGAAGCTGTTGATCTTGAGCGTGAGTGGCTTGGTGACGCCGAGCAGGGTCAGCTCGCCCGCGACCGATTTAGGGGTCTCGCCTTCGAACTTCAGGGTTCCCTTGTAGCTTCCCGTCGGATACTTTTCGACGTTGAAGAAATCCGCCGAGCGCACGTGCTCGTCCAGCTTGTCGTTACCGAAATCGACGCTGGCCATGTCGATCTGAACGTCGACGGTACCGGTCCGGGCCGCACGATCGAGCGCAATCGTGCCCGAAGCATTCTTGAACAGGCCGCGCCAGATCGAGATGCCCATGTGACCGGCTTCGAAGGTGGGATGGGTGTGTTTCGGGTCGATCGTGTAATGATCGGCGGCAAACGCGGGTGCACTGGCGCCGGCGGCGATGAGCAGCGGGGCCAGCCACGTGCAAAGACGGGTGTTCAGCTTCACTTCCTTACTCCTTATATATACGAATCCACTGACCTTCAGCTCTGATCGTACGCCTTGGCCGCGTGTTCCCGGCGAATGCGCTCCTCAGCGCGCCTTCTCTTCGTGGTAGAAATCAATCGCGCGCACTTCAACGCCCCAGCCCACGTGCTCTCCCAAGTGCGCCGCCGGGTGCATCGAAGCCACCTCGACTGCCTCCTTGTTATCCCGCGCCTCGATGAGGAAGAACGCTCCGATCACTTCCTTCGCTTCCGTGAAAGGGCCATCGGTAATGACCGGCTTGCCGTTCCGCGGCCGCACGGAGGTTGACTTCCGCGGGGCGTCAAGGGAGCCGACGGAGATCAGGCGGCCGCTGCGGCGCAGGGCTTCATCATGCGTGCGGCACTTGCTCACGAGCGCGTCGAGCTCGGCTTTGGGCAAGGCATCGAATGCGGTGGGGGTTGTAGTAGCCGAAACACAGATATTTCATGGAAATCTCCGATACTCAAGCCATTGTCACGCATACGACGTCTGAGGCGGCCCAGAATCGACACGGACCCTAGACAATCGAGGCACCGGATCGATTCCAAGGATAATAGGTCTCCCCGCCCCCCGGGCCTGGAGTATCGCCATGCAGTTGATCTGGCTTGTCACTGCGGTCCTGGCCACCGTCGCGTATCACCTGGTGCTGAAGGTGACCCCCAGCGCCGCCAGCCCGTTCCTGTCGCTCGCAGTCACCTACGCGCTCGCCACGAGCACGTTTCTTGTGCTGTACCTGGCGATGCCCGGGCCGTCCGGGTTACGCACATCGCTCAGCATGCTCAACTGGACGGCGCTCGGACTCGCGGGGACGGTCGTGCTGCTCGACCTGGCGTTCCTGATGCTGTATCGCTCGGGCTTCAACGTCAGTATCGGCCAGCTCGTCACGCAGTCGGGCGCCGCGCTGCTCCTCCTGCTCGTCGGCGTAGCGTTCTTCCGGGAAAAGCTTTCGGCCGCGAACGTGGCTGGCATTCTGCTCTGTGTCGTCGGGCTGTGGCTCGTCAATCGTCGCTGAACGCCGGATGAGAAAGGTCGAGCGCGTAGCTCGTTAGAGGGCCTGCAGCAGCTCCCGGGCCACGGCGCCAAGAGAGAAGCTGCGCCTTTCGATGGCACGCACCGGCCATATGCCGATCAGAGCATTGGTCAGAAACACTTCGTCTGCAGATTCGATGTCTGTACGCGCGAGCGTGCACTCCCGTGCCTCGATTCCCAGTCGCTGTGCCGCTTCCAGCACGGTGCGACGCATGACGCCCGCGACGCCGCAGCGGTCAACGCGCGGCGTCAGCAGGACACGCCTTTGAACGATGAACACGTTCGTCATCGTTCCACCGATGATGTGACCGGCGCCATCGAGCGTCAGGCCTTCCGCGATCGTAGGATCGGACCATTCGCTGCGTGCCAGCACCTGCTCGAGCCGATTGAGATGCTTGAGCCCCGCAAGGATCGGATTCTCGCCGAGCGGCGTGCGGCAGTAGCGCACGGCGACGCCGGCCGCGGCCCATTCCGGCGAATGGTTCGGCCAATCCGAGAGACTCGCGATGCGCGTCGGCTCGGAGGTCGCGGGCGGCCGGTAACCGCGCGCGCCTATGCCGCGCGTGATAATGAGTTTCAGCACGCCGCGTGTGACCGCGCGCGACTGCTCCACGAGCTCCTGTGTCATCTGTGCCTGGTCGACTCCTTCGATCCCGAGGCGCGCACAGCCGCTCAGCAGGCGCTCGAGGTGGTATCGGAGGTGCCGGATCTGTCCGTCAATCACGGCCATGGTTTCAAAGAGGCCATCTCCATACTGCAGGCCGCGATCGCGCGCCGAGACCATGGTCTGCTCGCGCCCATCCACCCAGATGCGATCGCTCACTGCAGCTGCCCCAGCGCGCGCACGAGGCCGCGCGCTTTGGCTCGAGTTTCCTCGAGCTCGCGTTGCGGGTCACTGTCGGCGACGATGCCCGCACCGGCGCGAAAGTAGATTTCCCCACCCCGCAAGGTCATGGTACGGATGAGGATGTTGAAGTCCCCGCTTCCGTCGCGATTCAGATACCCGAGCGAACCGGTGTAGGCACCGCGGCCCTCCTGCTCGAGCTCCGCGATGATCTGCATGCAGCGAAACTTGGGGCAGCCCGTGATCGTGCCGCCGGGAAAGATCGCGCGCAGCACCTGCCCTGGCGAAACGTCGTCGCGCAGCCGGCCGCGAACGTTGGAGACGATGTGATGCACGTGCGCGTAGGACTCGAGCGTCATGAATTCGTCGACCCGCACGCTGCCCGCCTGGCAGATACGGCCCAGGTCATTGCGTTCCAGGTCGATCAGCATCACATGCTCGGCGCGTTCCTTCGGATGTGCGATCAGCCGCGCAGTCTCGGCGGAGTCCTTGCCAGGAAGGTTGCTGCGGGGACGCGTGCCGGCGATCGGCCGGGTCGAGATCTCACCATCACTGATCTGGTACAACCGCTCGGGCGAGGAGCTGAGGATGGCGAGATCCTCCCACACGAACGAGGCCGCAAACGGCGCGGGATTGGCGGCGCGCAGCGCGCGGTAGACTTGCGCCGGGGTGGCGACGCGAGCGCCCTGCGCCTGCAGTGAGCCGCGCCAGGCGCGCGACAGGTTGACCTGGTAGACGTCGCCCGCCGCGATGTACTCCTTCGCCCTCGCGACTGCGTGCAGGTAACGTCCCGCCTCTTCTTCGTGCAACACACCGAGCCGTAGCTCCGGGCGCGGTTCCGGCGCCAAATCACCTTCCACATCCGCGAGCAGGCGCTCGAGCAGCTCGCCCTGCGCGGCTTCCGCGACGACGTGCATCTGTTGCGTCACACGGTCGTAGATGATCGCCGCCGGAATGCGCAGCGCCAATGCATCGATGCCTTCCGGGTTGGAGGGAAGAATGAGATGCGGCTCGATTTCAGATGCAAGCTCATAGGCAGCGAACACGAGCCAGCCGCCGGCAAATGGCAGCGCACCGGGCGCGTGCGAGATTCGCTCTGCGGCGAAGCGCCGGTCCAGCTCATCGAGGAACGAACCGGCCATTACGTCGCGGCCGTGGCCGTCGGTGATTCGACCATCCGCGAGCCGCACCAGGGCTGCCTGCGGCTCGGCAAACAGGATGTCGTAGCGCCCGAGGCTCGTGCCATGCGCGGCGCTCTCCAGCAGAGCGGGAAAGCGGCGCGGCTGGCGCTCGTGCAGATCGAGCAACCTCTCGCGCGGCGCCCGGCACGTACGAATGAGCGCGGCGTCCGGCGTAACAGCGCCTGTCACAGCGGCCTACCAGCTCGCAAGCGGCGGCAGGCTCATGAGATAGGCTTCGGGGTTAGCGTCGGTCATGAATCCGAAGCGCGTACCACGATCGTAGACGAGATTGAACTCGACGTAGCGGCCACGTTTCGTAAGCTGGCGCGCGCGGTCCGCGGCGTCGAATGGCGTGCGCATCCGGCGCTCGACGATCGACGGGTACACCGCGAGGAATGCCTCGCCCACGCTGCGCAGGAAGGCGAGATCGGAGTTCCAGTCCGTCCCACGCAGATCGTCGAAGAAAATACCGCCGACCCCGCGCCGCTCGTTCCGGTGCGGCAGGAAGAAGTAGTGGTCGCACCAATCCCGGTATTCCTCGTAAGCGTGCAACCGATAACTCTCGCAGGCGCCGCGGAGCGCGGCGTGAAATTCCGTCGTGTCCTGTTCGAACTCGATCGCCGGCGTAAGATCCGAGCCGCCGCCCATCCAGTCGATGCTGGTCGCGAGATAGCGCAGGTTCATGTGTCCGGTCGGGGCGAAGGGATTGGCCGGGTGCGCGACCAACGAGATACCGCAGGCGGTGAACTCGCCGGCCGACTCCTTCGCGCCTGCCAGTTGCGCCATGCCGGCCTCGGATAATCGGCCCCACACGTGGCTGACATTGACGCCGGCCTTTTCGAACACGCCACCGCGCAGGAGCCGCATGTGACCGCCGCCCTTCAGGCGATGTTCCGCGGGCTTGTCCCAGCGCGTCGATTCGAATCGGGCCTTCGACTCCTTCCCTTCGAGCGCCTCCATGCGCGCACACAGGCGGGACTGCAGATCCTCGAACAGGTGCAGGGCCTGTGGTGCCCGCTCGCTGCTATGCGCTGCCATCATGGGCAAAATGGTAGGGGTGCAGGCGGGTCCGTGCAAACAACACCGGACCGCGGTAACGTCTAGGCCGGTTGCGAGGTCAGGAGAGTGCGATGGGGCGAGGATTCAGGTTGGCGGCTGGACTTGCAGTCTTGTCGGTGCTCACCGCGCGACTGGCGTGCGCCGAAGAGTTGTCGGGCTACTCAGGTGCGCAGCTATACCAGCGCTTCTGCGCAAGTTGTCACGGAGCGCGCGCCGAGGGCAATGGCCCCGTCGCACCGTTCTTCAAGGTCGCGCCACCGGATCTCACGCAGCTCGCGCGTCGCAGTGGCGGCGAGTTCCCCGCAGAGCGCGTACGTAAGAGCATCGATGGCCGGTCGAATCTGCCACCACACGGCACGCGCACGATGCCCGTGTGGGGCCTGGAGTTCACGGCCGCCGCAGGCAATACAGAACAGGCACGCGAGCACACTGCCACCTTGATCGACCGCCTGGTCGATTACGTGCGCTCGATCCAGCTGCCCTGAGCAGTGAGCGCGCCTCCCGGAACACCGTCGTATTCCGCCTCGGATTCTTCCCAGGCTTCCTTTCCCGCCCTGAGCGGCTGAAGAGGCCGCGCCCAGTCCTGCGCCCGCATCGCGGTCTCGGAATAGCCGAGATCGTCTGGCTCGACCTCGTCCATGGGACCCGTGCAGTCTTCGGGCGCTACGCTGCGCTCCAGCGCGAGTGAATCCCAGGCGTCGATGTCGATCTCGTCGATGTCACCATCGAATGATTGGATCTCGATGGTGCGAGCGCGGTCGTCATAGCCCACGACCTGGAAGGTCTCGCCCTTGTCATCGCGCGCGTACCACTGGCCGATCTCAGGCCGAACGATCTGTGTGTTCATACGCCGTTCCTCTTGTCTCATGTACGTGACGAATGCTAACGCCATCGCAAGCCTCTGCATGTACGTAATACTGCTAGGTAAATACCCCGATGCGGCTGCGGGTCAACGCAAGCGAGAATTCCGGCGGTTGCCAATAATAAGGGGTTGCGTGATGTCTAAGCGGCTCAGTCAAGTGTGGCTGGTGGTGCTGTGCGCGCTTGCGCTCAGCGCTTGTAGCAAGCAATCACCATCCTCTGCCCCTGCGGCCCCCGCGGACACCGGCGGATCGGCGAGCGGCGATTTCGGTCCACCGCAAGGTGAACCCGTCAAGGCGGTACTCACTTCGCCGCCCAACGTGCCGCCGCCCACCGGCCGCACGCACCCGGCGAAGGTCATCGTCGAGCTTGAGGTGCGCGAGGTCCAGAAACCGATCGCGGAAGGTGTGAATTACACCTTCTGGACTTTTGGCGGCACGACGCCCGGCTCCTTCATCCGCATCCGGCAGGGCGATACGGTCGAGTTCCACCTGAAGAATTATCCCGACAACAAGATGCCGCACAACATCGACCTGCACGGCGTGACCGGACCAGGTGGGGGCGCGGCGTCTTCGTTTACGGCACCGGGGCACGAATCCCAGTTCACCTTCAAGGCGCTCAACCGCGGCTTGTACGTCTATCACTGCGCCACGGCGCCGGTCGGCATGCATGTCGCCAACGGCATGTATGGGCTGATCTTCGTCGAGCCGCCCGAAGGCATGCCGCCGGTCGATCACGAGTACTACGTGATGCAGGGCGACTTCTACACCGTCGGCAAGTATCGCGAGAAAGGCGACCAGCCCTTCGACATGCAGAAGGCGATCGACGAGAACCCGACGTACGTGCTCTTCAACGGTATGGAGGGCTCGCTGACCGGAGATCGCGCACTCACCGCGAAGACCGGCGAGACGGTGCGGTTGTACGTCGGCAACGGCGGTCCGAACCTGGTGTCGAGCTTCCACGTGATCGGCGAGATCTTCGACAAAGTGTGGTTCGAAGGCGGCACGCGTTTCCAGGAGAACGTGCAAACCACGCTGATCCCGGCGGGCGGCGCGGTGATCGCGCAGTTCAAGCTCGAGGTGCCGGGCAGTTACATCCTGGTCGACCACTCGATCTTCCGCGCCTTCAACAAGGGCGCGCTCGCGATTCTCAAGGCCGACGGGCCGGAAAGAAAGGACATCTATTCGGGCAAGGAAGTCGACGCGACTTACCTCGGTGACAAGGCACTCAGTATGGCCGCGGTAGGTGAGGCGGCCGCAGCGCGCGCCGCTGGCAAGCTGACGAAAGAGGATCAGATCAAGGCGGGCGGGCTGCTCTTCAACGGCACGTGCTCAGTGTGCCACCAGCCGAACGGCGCGGGGCTCCCGAACGTGTTCCCGCCGCTCGCGAAGTCCGACTTCCTCATGGCGGACAAGGAGCGCTCGATCGACATCGTGCTGAATGGTCGCACCGGGAAGGTCACGGTGAATGGCGCCGAGTACAACTCGGTCATGCCGCCGATGAGCCAGCACACGGACGATGAAGTCGCGAACATTCTGACCTTCGTGCGCAACAGCTGGGGCAACCAGGGCGAGGCCGTGAGCAAGGACGAAGTCGCGAAGCGTCGCGGCGCGACCCAGCGTCCGCCTGGCGCAGCCCGCTGAAGAGCACATGCGACACCTGTTGCTGATCGCGGCCGTGCTGTGCGGGACTGCCGCAGCAGCGTCCGAACACGCGGCGATCGGTGGCGGCCAGTTCAGCTCCGTGTTGCCACAGGGCCCGGGGAACGAGCCCGTCACCGTCGCGCCCTTCAAACTCGACCGCCACCCGGTGACCAACGCCGAGTTCCTGGCGTTCGTGCTCAAGCAGCCACGCTGGCGCCGCGATCGTGTGGCGACGCTGTTCGCCGATGCCGGATACCTGGCGCACTGGCGCAGCGCTACGGATCTCGGGGGTGACTTACGGCCACAACAACCGGTGACGCGCGTCAGCTGGTTCGCGGCCAAGGCTTACTGCGAGTCGCGCGGCGAGCGACTGCCGACCTGGTACGAGTGGGAATATGCCGCTGCCGCAAGTGAGACGGTGCCGGACGCACGCGGTGATCCGGCCTGGCGCCAGCGGATACTCGATTGGTATGCGCAGCCCTCCCCGCCTGTGCTGCCCGATGTCGGGCGCTCACCCGCGAACTACTACGGCGTCAGCGACCTTCACGGACTTATCTGGGAATGGGTGCTCGATTTCAACGCCCTGCTCGTGAGCAGCGACAGCCGCGAACAGGGCGGCGCCGATCGACTGCGGTTCTGCGGGGAGGGGGCCCTGAGTGCTGCGGACCGCGAGCACTACGCCGTGCTGATGCGCATCGCGTTCCTGAGCTCGCTCGAGGCGCGCTACACGACGGCCAACCTCGGTTTTCGATGCGCGCAGGATGCTCGATGAAGCACGCGCCATCCAATCGGGCCGCACTTCTTGCCCTGGCGCTCTTCGGTGTCACAGGCGCCTATGGCGTCGATGCACCGCCGGCCCCACCGGTAGCGCACGAAGTGATGCCTCCAGCCGCGGCGATTCCCGGCGAGTCGATCTATCAGCTGCCCCTGCAGCTCACGCTGCAGGATGGGCGGCAGATGCCGCTCGCGGCGTTGCGCGGGCAGCCGCTGCTCGTGACGATGTTCTACACCACGTGCCAGGGCGTGTGTCCGCTGATGGCTTTTACCTTACGGCGCACGATGGCTGCGCTGCCCGAGGCGGAGCGTGCGCGTATGCGCGTGCTGATGGTGAGCTTCGATCCGGCGCGCGACTCGCCGGAGGCGTTGCGCGGGTTCGCGGAGCTGAACAGCCTCAAGGGGCCGGCGTGGCTGCTGGCGCGCACTGAAGAGAACGACGTGCGCGAGCTCGCGGCGGTGCTCGGGATCCGGTACCGCCAGTTGCCCGGCGGCATGTTCAGTCACTCGGCCATCATCACGTTGCTGGATGCGGACGGTCTCATCCGCACGCAGACCGGCACGCTGCAGGAGACCGATCCCGCTCTGATCAAGGCGATCGGGGACGTGTTGCGATGAGCCTGCGCCGGTCGTTCGAACCTCGATCGCTGCGACGTGGGGGTTTGCTGCGGGTCGCCTGCACTCTGTGTGCCCTCGCCTGCGCCACCACGGCCGCGGCCGAGGAGCCCGCCTCACTGGAGAGTGCGATCAAGGCGGTGCAGCCGATCGTCAACCTGCGCCTGCGCTTCGAGCAGGTGGACCAGGACGGCATCGCGGAGCAGGCGAACGCGATCACTCTGCGCGGACGCCTCGGGTTCGAGACCGGCAAATTCTGGGGCACGACGCTCCTGGCCGAAGGCGAAGGCACCTGGCCGCTCCAGTCGGATTACAACAGCACCGTCAATGGCAAGACACAGTTCCCGGTCGTCGCGGATCCCGAGTCCTACGAAGTCAACCGGCTGGCGCTCGCAAACACTTCTCTCCCCGACACCACGATCACGCTCGGTCGCCAGCGCATTACGCAGGACAATCAGCGCTTCGTGGGCCCCTCCGACTGGCGCCAGAACGAACAGACCTTCGACGCCCTGCGGATCGCAAACCACTCGGTGAAGCACCTGTCGTTCGATCTGACGTACCTCAACCAGGTGAATCGCGTGTTCGGCAAAGATTCGCCGGTCGGACGCTACACCGGCGATACGTACCTCGCGAACATCGCCTACGAGCTGCCGGTCGGCAAGCTCACCGCGTTCGGGTACCTGTTGGATTTCAAGGAGGCACCCACGGACTCCACGACCACGGCCGGCCTGCGCTACGCGCTCGATCACACCTTCTCCGGCGTCAAGCTCGTGGGCTTCGTCAGCTTCGCTTCGCAGAAGGATCGCGGCAGCAATCCACTCGATTTCAGCAACGATTATTTCGGGGCTGAGCTGATCGCGACACTGCGCGAGTGGAGCCTGGGCGCGGGCATCGAAGTGCTGGAGGGCGACGGTGTGAAGGGCTTCAGTACGCCGCTCGCGACGCTGCACAAGTTCCAGGGATGGGCGGACAAGTTCCTGACTACGCCAGCCAATGGAATCGACGACCGTTACGCCTCCCTGGGCTACGCCGTCAAGGCTCTAGGGCTCGACTCGTTCTCGGCAACGGCGGTCTACCATCGCTTCCAGGCACAAAACGTGTCGATGGACTACGGCTCTGAAGTCGACGCCGTCGTGCAGGCGAAGCAAAAGCGCTGGAGTGGCATGCTCAAGTACGCGAAGTACAATGCCGATCGTTTCGCGACCGACACGAGCAAGTTCTGGGTGCAGTTCGAGTTCATCTACTGAGAGCGGCTCCGGCTGTTGCGCTGCCGCGCCGCTTCGCAGGATGCTTGCGCGCAGCATCCGCAGAGGGCAGTGAATGCACTACGTCCGGTTTCGGGTCGACCTGGGTCCGCGCTGTTCGATCGGCCCGGGCAAGATCGAGTTGCTCGAGGCGATCGCGCGCACCGGGTCCATTCGCCAGGCGGCCCGCGCCATGCGCATGAGCTATCGGCGTGCCTGGCTCCTGGTCGACAGCCTCAATCGCTCTTTCCGCGAGCGTTCGACAATGGCGAGCGTCGGGGGCGCAGGGGGCGGCGGGGTTGAGCTCACGCCGTTCGGCACCGATCTCGTGCGCCGCTACCGCAAGGCCGCGAAGCGCATCGACCGGCTGGCGCTGTCCCAGTTCGCGCCGCTCGCCCGGAAAGTGACGCCGGTAAAGTCGCCGGCAGCGACGGCAAAGCACAAGCGCTTGCCGCGCGCACGACGGACGTAGGCGGCCGGTACCGGCCCTGCCCGTCGCAGGGCGGCCGTCTGCTCAACTCAACCCGAAGCGTCGGTGAAACCAGATCTTCATGACGTGCGTGAGCGCGAGATAGACCGCGAGCATGCCGGCGAGAATCGGCCAATACAGCGGCGGCAAGCGTGTAAACCCGAGTGCGTGCGCAAATGGTGAGAAGGGAAGCCAGACGCCGATCGTGCAGATGGCGAGACTCGTGAGGATGAGCGGGAGGCTCGCGCGGCTCTCGACGAAGGCGATGCGTCGCGTGCGAATGACGTGGATGATGAGCGTCTGTGAAAGCAGCGACTCGACGAACCACCCGGTCTGGAACAAGGACGCGCTCGCGATCGCTCGCGCGTCGAATACGAAATACATGGTGAAGTAAGTGGCGTAATCGAAGATCGAGCTGATCGGCCCGATGAAGAGCATGAAGCGTCCGATATTGCCGATCTCCCAGCGCCGCGGGCGCGACAGAAGCTCCTCGTCAACGTTGTCGGTCGGGATGGCCGTCTGTGAAAAGTCGTACAGCAGGTTGTTCGTGAGGACCTGGACTGGTGCCATCGGCAGGAACGGGAGCCACGCGCTCGCACCAATGACGCTGAACATGTTGCCAAAGTTCGAGCTCGCGCCCATGCGGATGTACTTCACGATGTTGCCGAAGACCTTGCGGCCCTCGATCACTCCTTCGTCGAGAACCAGAAGGCTCTTCTCCAGCAGGATGATGTCGGCGGTTTCCTTGGCGATGTCTACTGCGGAGTCCACGGAGATACCGACGTCGGCGGTCTTCAGCGCCGGACCGTCGTTGATGCCGTCGCCGAGGAACCCGACGACGTGGCGTTTCTTCTGCAGGGCTGCGATGACCCGCGCCTTCTGCGTGGGAGAGAGTTTGGCGAACACGCGCGTCTGCTCGGCAAGCTCACCGAGCTGAATGTCAGTCGACGCCTCGACCTCGGCCCCGAGAACGATGCGCTCCACCAGCAGCCCGACATCGCGACAGATCTTGCGCGTGATCACCTCGTTGTCGCCCGTGAGCACTTTCACGTCGACGCCGTGTGCGGCGAGCGCAGAGATCGCGTGCGCTGCGCTCTCCTTGGGCGGATCGAGGAACGCGATGTATCCCAGCAGCACCAGATCGGTTTCGTCCCGTACGGTGCAGGTCTGCTGATCCGGTGGAAGTTCCTTGTAGGCGACGGCAATCACACGAAATCCATCGGCGTTGAGCGCATCGCGAGTGGCGTTGAGCTGCTGCAGATGCGTGGCGTCGAGAACGAACATCTCGCCGCCGGCGCGGCCGTGCCGCGAGACGGCGAACACTTCCTCAACCGCCCCCTTGCAGATGAGGAGCCTGCGACCCTGGCCGGCGACCGCCACAGACATGCGCCGGCGCTCGAAGTCGAAGGGAGCCTCGTCGATCTTCTCGAAATCCCGTGCCTTCGTCGCGAGTGCCTCAGCCTCCGCATGGCGCAAGACGGCAATGTCCAGCAGGTTTTTCAGGCCCGACTGGTAGTGGCTGTTGAGATAGGCGTACTCGAGCACCTCCTCGCTCTCTTCTCCGAGCAGGTCGACATGTTTCTCCAGAATGACGCGGTCCTGCGTGAGCGTGCCGGTCTTGTCCGTGCACAAGACATCCATCGCGCCGAAGTTCTGGATGGCGTTCAGGCGCTTCACGATCACTTTCTTGCGCGACATCGCGAGCGCGCCCTTGCCGAGATTGACCGTCACGATCATCGGCAGCATCTCGGGCGTGAGCCCCACTGCGACCGCGGTCGCGAACAGGAGCGCCTCCACCCAGTCGCCCTTGGTGAGCCCGTTGATCACGAACACGAGCGGCGCCATGACCAGGATGAAACGGATCATGAGCCAGGCGAAGTGGTTGATGCCGCGGTCAAAGCTCGTGAGAGCACGCTCGCCAACGATCATGGCAGCCAATCCGCCAAAGTAGGCGTGCGGGCCCGTGAGCGCGATCACGCCAGTTGCCGTACCGCTGATGACATTGGTTCCCATGAAGCAGATGTTTTCGAGCTGCGCGATGTCGGCGGACGACCGCGGTATGGCAGCCGCGTGCTTTTCCACTGGCAGCGCCTCGCCCGTGAGCGATGCCTGGTTGACAAAGAGGTCCTTGGCGGCAATCAGGCGCAGATCCGCGGGAATCATGTCGCCGGCGCACAGGTGGACGACATCGCCCGGTACCAGCTCGTGAATCGGAATTTCCTGCGGCTCGCCCGCCGCGTTCGCCACGCCGGTCCCGGCTGCGCCGGGGCGAAGAACGGTCGCGGTCGTATGCACCATCGCCCGCAGCTCCTGCGCTGCCTTGCTCGAGCGACGTTCCTGCAGGATGGCGAGCGACAGGCTCAGGACGACCATCGCGAAGATGATCAGCGCGGACTCCTGATCGCGCATGACGACGGAAACTGCGGCAAGCGTCAGCAGGAGTATGTTGAGCGGGTTCAGGAGGCGTCGCAGCAGCTGAGCCGGCAACGTCTCATGCTCATCGCGCGCGACACGATTCTCGCCGTAACTCTGGCGGCGGGCGGCCGCACGAGCCTCCGCAAGTCCTTGCGCCCCCGTGTCCAGGTCTTGCAGAACCTGTGGCACATCCAGGACCGCAAGCTCGACCAGCCTGGGCGGGACGCTCGATTTGCGGTCGCCGCGCCCAGCTTCGCCGCGGTCGCGACCGAATGGCCACCGGAACAGCGGGATCCGCCGTGTCTGCAGGAGTTGTTCGTCAACCGACATTTGCAGATTAGGTACCCCTGCCGGGCACGCTGAGGCCTCAGCGACTGCGGACCGCAAGAATACGCCCCCCGCGAGGCGGCGATGGAGGGGAAAGTACGGATGGCTGCGAATCGCCTGCGGCAGGCATCATGCTGAGCGCACGGGCTTGCATATGCGTCCCATATTTACGACCGAGCTCGTCAACGGCACCTTCGGCGATCCCGCGCTGCTGATCGACTTCAAGTTCGTGCGCCGCGCGTTGCTCTTCGATATCGGCGACGTGACCCGCCTGTCTACGCGCAAGCTCCTGCGCGTGAGCGACGTCTTCATCTCGCACGCCCACATGGATCACTTTGCGGGTTTCGACCGGCTGCTGCGCGTGTGCCTCGGTCGTGCCAAGGGTGTGCGCCTGTACGGCCCGCCGCAGTTTCTCGATCGCGTCGAGCACAAGCTGGCGGCTTACACCTGGAACCTGGTCCACAACTACGCCGAGGAATTCACGATCACGGCGCACGAGCTGCTGCCCGACGGACGCCTGAGAAGCGCGCATTTTCGCTCCCGATCCGGGTTTGCGCGCGAAGCGGTCGATGAGACCCGCGCGCCGGACGGGATCGTGCTCGCGGAACCCGAATTGCGCGTGCGCGCCGTGTTCATCGATCACGCGACGGCTTGTCTCGCTTTTTCACTCCAGGAGGGCACACACGTCAATGTCTGGAAGAACGGGCTCGAGAAGCTCGGTCTGCCGACCGGGCCGTGGCTCCAGGAGCTCAAGGCAGCGGTGCTGGCGGGCGCGCCGGATGACGCACCGATTCATGCACGATGGCGGGATCGGGAAGGCGCCCACGAGCGCGTCCTCGCCCTCGGTGTGCTCAAGGCCGATATCATCAAGCTGGTTCCGGGGCAGAAGATCTGTTACGTCACGGATGCGGCGTATACGCCAGCCAATGCGAGCCGCATTGCCGCTCTGGCCGCCGGATCCGATCTGCTGTACATCGAAGCCGCTTTTCTTCACGAGGATGCGGAGCAGGCTCGCCGGCGATTTCACCTGACAGCGCGCCAGGCGGGGGAGCTCGCCCGAGCGGCTGAAGTGGCCTGTGCCGTTCCGTTTCACTTCTCGCCGCGCTACATGGATCGTGAGGGTGAGCTGCGCGCGCAGTTCGAGGCGGCGTTCACAGGCGACGCCAGCGCGTCCGGGCTGGTCAGCGCAGCCATCTGATCTGTGGCGCGCTTCCATGATCGAAATCGACGGCTCGATCGGTGAAGGGGGCGGCCAGATCGTGCGTACGTCCCTGGCGCTCGCCATGTGCACCCGGGTTCCAGTCCGGTTGCATGACGTGCGTGCGCGTCGGGCCAATCCCGGGCTGCGCGCCCAGCACCTGGCGGCCGTACGCGCGGCGGCGGCGATCTGCGGAGCGAATGTTTCCGGCGCTACCCTCGCCTCGCGCGAGCTTGCATTCGAGCCGGGGCCAGCGCGCCCAGGTCATTACGAAATCGACGTGGGCACGGCCGGCAGCACGTTGCTGGTGCTCCAGACGCTGCTGCCGGCTCTGTCGCTCTGCAGCGCTCCTTCGGAAATTCTCCTGCATGGCGGCACGCATAATCCCCGCGCCCCGACGTTCGAATTCGTCCGCGATGCCTACTTGCCACTGATTCAACGGCTCGGCTTCCGGGCGCGAATCGCGCTCGAGCGACACGGCTTCTTTCCCAGGGGCGGCGGCGTGATCCGCGCGTGGATCGAGCCGCGCCATCGTTGGGAGGTACTGGAGCTTCTCGAGCGCGGCCCGATCCGCGCTCGCAGCGCGGTCGCGTTGCTCGCGCGGTTGCCCGAGCACATCGGCCAGCGCGAGATCGGCGTGCTGCGCGACAGGCTCGGTGTGGCTGCAGAGTCTTGCCGCATCGAGAACGTCACGGCGCACGGGGCGGGTAATGCTCTGCACGTTCGGATCGACTGTACTCATGTCACGACCCTGTTTGCCGGTTTCGGCGCGCGCGGCCTGCCTGCGGAGCAGGTCGCGAGCCGCCTTGCGCTCGAGGTCGAACACTATCTCAACGGGGATGTCGCACTCGACAGCCATCTCACGGACCAGATTCTGCTTCCCCTGGCGCTGGCCGCCGGCGGCCGCTTCAGCACCCTGCAGCCCTCTGCCCACACGGCGACCAACGCGACGGTCATCGGAAGATTTCTGCCGCTGGACTACCGGGCGAGCGAGCTCGGACCGGGGCGATGGGCAATCGACCTGCGGGTGCCGGCGCCCGTACAGGGAGCGAACGCGGCCGGTCCCTGATCACGGGTCGTACCGATAGGCTCTGTAGATGTGCGTATACCGCAGCCCGCCTGAACGCCGCACCATCATGTCGCATGCAGTTGCCATTACAAGTGACCTTCCTCCATATGGAGCCATCGCCGGCGCTCGAGGCGCGTATTCGCGAACTGGCGGTGCGGTTGGAGAGATTCAGCGAACACATCATGCGCTGCCACGTCATCGTGGAAGCGCCGCACCGGCATCAGCACCAGGGAATGCTGTTCGATGTCAGGATCGACATCACGGTGACCGGCAGAGAGATCGCGATCCGCCATGCTCACCCGGCCAGCCATGCCCACGAGGACCCTTACGTTGCGTTGCGGGACGCCTTTCGGGCGGCGAGGCGCAAGCTTCAGGACTACGAACGCGAGCTGCGTCAACAGGTCAAGACTCACGTCGACCTGCCGCGCGGACGCATTTGCGAGCTCAATCCCAGCGAGGACTTCGGGCGCATCGAGACCGACGACGGGCGACTGATCTACTTTCATCGCCACAGCGTGCTCGGCCATCCGTTCGACAAGCTCACGACCGGCACCGAAGTACGCTTCTCGGAAGAGCCAGGCGATCGAGGACCGCAGGCCAGCACGGTACACGTCATATCCTGAGCCCGGCGGCTGACCACGCATTGCGTAAAGTGTGTCCGCCTGTCCGAACGCACCCGGCCTGATCCTGAGCCCGGTAGCTGACCTGTGAACGACCCCACCCACAGCGACCTGTCGCACTTCATCTGGGAGACGCGCTACCGTGATCTCGACGCGCAGCCACCCGAGAACCGCATTGCTGACTCGTGGAAGCGCGTCGCCCACGCGGTTGCTGCGATCGAGCCGGATCCGGCGCTCTGGCAGGAACGATTTCTGAGCATCCTGCGGGACTTCCGTTTCCTGCCGGGCGGTCGAATCCTCGCCGGAGCTGGCACGACCCGCCACGTTACGCTGTTCAACTGCTTCGTCATGGGTCTGCTCGATGATTCCATGGAAGGAATCTTCGAGGCGCTCAAAGAGGGCGCGCTCACCATGCAGCAGGGGGGCGGCGTGGGCTACGACTTTTCCACTTTGCGCCCGCGCGGTAGCCACGCGCGCAGCTCGGGCACGGTCGCATCAGGACCCGTGTCGTTCATGGCCGTGTGGGATGCCATGTGCGCGACGATCCTGTCCACCGGTGCGCGGCGGGGCGCAATGATGGCGACCCTGCGCTGTGATCATCCCGACATCGAGGAATTCATCGACGCCAAACACGCGGCAAGTGCGCTGAGTCGCTTCAATCTGTCGGTGCTCGTCACGGATGCGTTCGTGCACGCGGTAAAGAACGATGCAGCCTGGCCGCTCGTATTTCCAGAGCAGGCATTGAGTGACGCCGAATCCGAGGGACGGGGCCATGTCGAGCGCTCCTGGAGCGGCAGCGCGGCGCCGGTACGCTGCCGGATCCGCAAGGTCGTTCGAGCGCGCGAGCTGTGGACACGGCTCTGCGATAGTGCCTTCGACACTGCGGAGCCGGGCGTCTTGTTCATCGATCGCATCAACGCCGCGAACAATCTCGCCTACTGCGAGCACCTCAGTGCGACCAACCCGTGCGCGGAGGAGCCGCTGCCGCCCTACGGCGCCTGCAACCTCGGGTCGCTCAACCTGACCAGCTTTGTCGTCGATGCCTTTGGCAGCTCGGCGCATATCGACGCTGCCGCAATTCGCGAGACGGCTCGCGTCGCAGTGCGCTTCCTCGACGACGTCATCGACATCTCGCGCTTCCCTCTCTTGCGCCAGCACGAGCAGGTGCTGCGCTCGCGGCGTATCGGGCTCGGCGTTACGGGACTTGCCGACGCGCTTGCGATGCTCGGCCTGCGTTACGACAGCGAGCCTGTGCGTGCGGCGGCGGCCGACATCATGCGCACCATTCGGGACGCAGCGTACGAGGTGTCGATCGAGCTGGCGCGCGAACGAGGTGTGTTTCCCGCATACGACGCGGAGCAATATTGCGCGCGGCCTTTCATCCGCTCACTGCCCGAAGAGCTTCAGGCGGCGCTCCTGCGTCATGGGATCCGCAACAGCCACCTGCTCGCGATCGCTCCTGCCGGCACGATCAGTCTGCTGGCCAACAATGTGAGCAGCGGAATCGAGCCAATGTTCGGCATCCACGCCCTGCGCCGCGTCCTGGGTCGCGATGGGACGCAGCACAGCTTTCAGCCGACCGATTACGCCTATGCCGCCTGGCGTGCCCGCAGCAGTGGGCAAGTCGAGCTGCCGGGCTATTTCGTGGATGCCGAAGCCATCGCGCCGCGCGATCACCTGTTGATGCAAGCGGCACTGCAGCCCTTCGTTGACGGTGCCATCTCCAAGACCATCACGCTCGGGCACGATTGCTCCCGGGCGCAGGTCATGGAGACGCTCCAGAGCGCCTACGATCTCGGTCTGAAGGGATGCACCATCTACCGGCGTTCGGCGCGCGCCGGCGTGCTCTCAAGCCTGTCGGACGCTGCGCAGCCGGCCGCGCGTGATGCGCATTGCTGCGAGACCGACCGGGAAAGCGACTGAAACCAGTGTCAGTGGCGGGGCTCGCGATGTGCCTGGGTGCCGATCAGCGTCGCCAGTGCCGTGAGCTCCCCGGCAACGATCGGCAGCAGGTCGTCGAGCGTGACGATGCCGACGAGGTTTCCGGCCTTGTCCACGACCGGTGCCCGGCGCACCGCCTTCGCGCTCATGCGCTCGATCGCCTCCGCCGCGCCGCTCGACTCCGCGACGGTGAGTGGATCGCGTGTCATGACATCCTTCACCGCCAGACAGAAGAGGTCGGCACCCCGGTCGAACTGCCCGCACACGATGTCGCGATCCGTCACGATCCCGACCGGACGCGTCACATCGCCCCGTGACTCCACTACCACGACCGCGCCGACATGCCGCCGATCCATTTCCCGCGCGGCTTCCGCCAGCGGCTCGTCCGCGCGGACCACGTATACGTCCCGGCTGCAAATATCCCCGATTTGCACGGTATCGCCTCCTCAAGGTACCCGCCATTCATAGTCGTTCCGCGCGCGTGCGCAATCAGGATTGATACGCATTGCCCCGCCCCGTGCGCAATGGCGAGATCTCCGCTCCACAGGAGAATCGCGATGAACATAGGCCAGATCTCCAGCCGCACTCTCGTGAGCAAGCCAGTCGGGACAACGCTCTCGGAGATCGCGAAGCTGATGCATGACCGGCATGTGGGGGCAGTCGTGGTAACCAAGGCACCGCTCGATCGCCCGGTTGCGGTCGGCATCATCACGGATCGGGACATCGTGCGCGCGCAGCTTGCACGCGGCGCGGACCTGACTTCACTACCCGTCGAGGAGTTCATGACGCGCAATCCGCTCGTGCTCAACGAAGAGGATTCCGTCGAGGACGCGATCCGGCGCATGCAGGCGCGGGGTGTGCGGCGCGCGCCAGTAGTCACCTCGGGCGGAATGCTCGCGGGCCTCGTGTCAACCGACGATCTCATTGCGCAGGTCGCCCGAGAGCTGATCGGCCTTGCCCAGGGGCTGTGGCAACAGCCCCGCAAGGAAGGCACCTGAGCTCAGCCCTTGATGCACACGAGCGGCTCGAGCCGCGCCACCTTGCGCGCAAGTCCCGCGGCATCCGCCGCATCCACCACCGCCGTGACGTCCTTGTAGGCGTCCGGTGCTTCTTCCGCGATTCCCCGCATCGACGGGCTTCTAATCAGGATGCCGCGTGCCGCCAGTTCATCGACCACCTGGCGCCCCTTCCATGTACGCAGCGCCTGGTGGCGGCTCATGGCACGCCCCGCGCCGTGGCAGGCGGAGCTGAAGGCCAGCGATTCGGACCGTTCAGTGCCCGCCAGCACGTAAGACCCCGTGCCCATTGATCCGCCGATCAACACCGGCTGGCCCGCCTCGCGCAGCGATTCCGGGATATCGGCGTGCCCCGGCCCGAAGGCACGCGTCGCGCCTTTGCGATGCACGTAGAGTTTCCGGGTTCCGCCGTCCGCCCGGTGCTCCTCGACCTTACAAGTGTTGTGCGAAACGTCGTACAGGAGCGGGAGCTGCGCCTGCGGCAGAATCTGCGCGAACACCTGGCGCACGAGGTCGGTGAGGATCTGGCGGTTCGCCAGCGCGCAGTTGATCGCGGCGCGCATGGCGCCGAGATATTCCTGGCCCAGGTCGGAAAGGATCGGCGCGCAAGCCAGCTCGCGGTCCGGCAGCGTAAGGCCATAAGAGCTCGCCGCGATGACCATGCGCTTGAGAAACTCGGTCCCGATCTGATGGCCGAGACCACGCGAGCCGCAGTGGATCATCACCACGATGTCGCCCTGCTTCAGGCCGAAGATGCGCGCGGCGGGGGCGTCGAAGATGGCCGTGACTTCCTGGACCTCGAGGTAATGGTTGCCGCTGCCGAGCGTGCCCATCTCATCGCGCTGCCGCTTTTTGGCCTGCGGTGAGACATTTCCCGGCTTCGCTCCCAGCATCTGGCCGCGCTCCTCGATGCGCTCCAGATCCTCCGCGAGACCCCAGCCGCGCTCAACCGCCCACTTCGCGCCGCCGGTCAGCATCGCGTCCATCTCCTCGGCGCCGAGATGAATGAGTCCCGTGCTGCCGACTCCAGCGGGTATGCGGTAATACAGCGCCTCCGCCAGCGCCCGCTGGACGGCCATGATGTCGGCGCGCACCAACCCTGTGTGCAAGCAGCGCACGCCGCAGGACACATCGAATCCGACACCGCCCGCTGAGACGACACCGCCGGCTTCCGGGTCGAATGCAGCCACTCCCCCGATCGGAAAGCCGTATCCCCAGTGCGCATCGGGCATGGCGTATGAAGCCTTGACGATGCCCGGAAGCTTGGCGACGTTGACGGCCTGCTCGTAGACCTTCTCGTCCATCGCGCGCATCAGCGCTTCATCCGCGTAGATCAGCCCCGGGACGCGCATGGCGCCCTGGGCCGGGATCTCCCATTCGTACTCGGAACGTCGCGTGAAAAGCGCCAGGTCCATGCTTCAGACGTCCACCACGGTCTGCGCAACCCACTCCCCTGCGCTGCACGCGACGCGCAGCGTCGTATAAGTGGCGCCTTTGATCTCGACCGCCGGACGATGGCGCGAGGGATCCGCGCGCTCACCCCACGCCTGAGCGCGCAAGTGCGTACCGTCCAGCTGCACCGCAAAACGGCGAAAGATCATCTTCCGGGACGACATTTCGTAAATCAGGCTATTCAGCCACTCGGCGAAGAGCAGCTCGTGGTCAGGCGCCTGGCATTCGATCGTGACCGCCTCACGGGCTTCGACCGTTTCGACATCCGTGATCACGCCGGTCATGGCGAGCGCGGCCTGCTCGAACGCCTCGGCCTCGGTGACACCGAAGCCGCGGACCCCGATGTCGGCGCCGTGCGCGAAATGCTCCCAGCGTGCGCTCACAAAGCTCCCGGCCGAGCCGACTGCGCACACGCTTGAGTCAGGTTCGCTGCCTGCCTCGCTGCACCTGCTCGCGCACCTCTGCGGGCCGCTCGACTTTGGACTGCGTTCGATCGTACATGAACCAGTCCACGCAGCCGAAGCAAGGATCGGAGGGCTCGAGCGGGTCTGCCTGACGCCAGACTTTGAGTGACGCCGGCGCCCTTGGGCTTCGCACGGCGCGCGCAAAATCCCGCGCTGCGGGGGGCGCTCCACGGTTGGTGTCGTGATTGATCGCCTGCATACCCCTGTGCTCCCAGAATTCGCATGCACAGCCTCTCACACCAGCGCATCCGTTGCGTTAAGGTGATTCAACGGGGCGGCTGCGGGTACTACGGATTGTCAGCCGACGCCGGGAGATTTATTAGGGCGCGACACCTCGATAGTCAGCTCACCCGTGCTCTGATCGTCGCAATAATCACCAGGACGATCACCACCACCAAGGCGATGATGACGTGCCGAGTGTGTAGTTTCACGTGCCACTCCCCTCCGTAGCTGCCTGGGACAACCGCTTGCGACCAACGACGGAAATCGCTGGAACCTGACGTGGACCCCTATAAGTATTTGCGCCCCGCTCCGGCCCGGCCATACGCGCATTCCCCTATGGCCGCGACACGCCCGGCGACCGAAAGTCACCCGCGCAGCTGCAACGAGCCGCGTATTCCATCCCCAAGGTACGAAAGGTCGTAGTCATGCTTCGCGAATTCACCCGCGAGCCACGCGTGGCGTATTTCTCGATGGAGATTGCGCTGCGCGATGAGATCCCGACGTATGCGGGCGGGCTTGGCATCCTTGCCGGCGACACGTTGCGGGCGAGTGCCGACCTGTCGCTGCCGCTGGTCGGCGTGAGCCTCGTCAGCCGCGCCGGCTACTTTCGCCAGGAGATCGACGCACAGGGTCAGCAGATCGAGCACCCAGAACTCTGGGATCCAGCACGATGGGCGCAGCCGCTCAACGCCAAGGTCGCAATCCGCATCGAAGGCCGCGCTGTGTGGGTCGGGGCGTGGCTCTATGTTCACGAGAGCCATATGGGTGGGCGCGCGCCGATCATCCTGCTCGACACGTATCTTGACGAAAACAACCCCGACGACCGCGAGATCACACATTATCTCTACGGCGGCGACGATGCCTATCGGTTCAAGCAGGAGATGGTGCTCGGCATCGGTGGTGCGCGCCTGCTGCACGCGCTCGGCTTCACGATCAGCGCTTATCACATGAACGAGGGCCATTCCGCGCTTCTCGGCCTCGAGCTGTTGCGCCGCTTTGCCTATCCGGCCGAGGACGTGCGACCGGGCGAATCGCCCTATGACCTGCCACGCGTGCGCGAACTGTGCCGTTTCACGACCCATACGCCGATCGATGCAGGCCATGATCGATTCCCGTATGACGTAGTGGAACGTTTACTCGCGGACAAGTCTTCGAACGACCCGGAGCTCGTGGAGCTGGCGATTCTGAAGCATCTTGGGGGCGATGAGCGGCTCAACATGACGCAGCTCGCGCTCAATCTCAGCGATTTCGTGAACGGCGTCGCCAAGAGCCACGCGGAAGTCTCCGCAAAGATGTTTCCCGGATACCAGGTGCGGGCCATCACGAATGGCGTGCATCCCTTCACCTGGACGGCCGAGAGTTTTCGCCGGCTCTACGACCATTACGTGCCCAGCTGGTGTCACGAGCCGGAACTCCTGAGCCGGGTGGACCGCATTCCCGATGCCGCCATCGCGGATGCGCACGTGCAAGCAAAGCAGGTCCTCATCGACAAGGTGCGTGAGCTGAGCGGCGTTACGCTGCATCCGAAAATCCCGATCCTCGGATTCGCACGCCGCATGACCGCCTACAAGCGTCCCGAGCTGATGTTCACCGATCACGAGCGCCTGAAAGCCATCGCGCGTGAGCGCGCGTTCCAGATCGTGCTCGCCGGCAAGGCCCATCCACGCGACGAGGAAGGCAAGCGGCTCATCACATCACTACACGCGCACGCGCGCGCTTTCGCCGACACGATTCCGGTCGTGTACCTCCCGGACTACGACCTAGGGCTCGCGCGAATCCTGGTCGCGGGTGCCGACATTTGGGTCAATACTCCCCTGCCGCCGCTCGAAGCCTCCGGAACCAGCGGCATGAAGGCAGCGTTCAACGGTGTCCCCAGCCTCTCGGTGCTCGACGGCTGGTGGATCGAGGGCTGCCTCGAAGGGGTGACCGGTTGGGCGATCGACAACAGCCAGGATGGCGCGAGCTTTTACGACAAGCTCGAGCGCGTGGTGCTGCCGCTCTACTACGGCTACAGCGACGACCCGCGCGGTTGGCTCAATGTCATGAAAGGCGCCATTGGCAGGAACGCGTCCTACTTCAACAGCCACCGGATGATGCGCCGCTATGCGACGGAGTCGTACCTGCGCTGATCTCGCGATCGAGGCTTGCGGCCAGCGCCTGCAGGCTCGGTGAAATGTCTACCGGAATTCCCGCGTCCCCCTCCGAGAGCTCGCGCAATGGCAATGGCAGGTGCTGCAATTCGCGTCCACAGCGCTCGCGAATCTTTGCGAGTGGCGGCAGCTCGGCGACCCGACGGCCCTCGCCCATGACCCGCATGAGCAGGGCCTCTCCGGGCGCCTGCTCGCCGTCGAGCACGACCCGGTCGCGAATCAGCTGACCACGCTCATCGCGCTCGCGAAATACCTGCTTGGCACCCGGCCAGGTCGCCTTTCCAGGTGAGCGCTTGCGCCTCGCCCTGCCGGCGTAGGCCTCGAGCTTGTAGGCCATGTCCAGTGCCGGCGCGTCGGCCGAGACGTCGAGATGCGTGCCGACGCCGAACGCGTCGACTGGCACGCCAGCGCGGACGAGCTCGTCGACCCGATATTCGTCCAGGTTCCCGCTGAGAACGATCTGTACGTCCTTGCATCCCCCACGATCGAGAATCGACCGCACCGCTCGGGTCTGGCGCGCCAGGTCGCCACTGTCGATGCGCACCGCCTGGATGAAGTGTGCATCGCCACGCGCTCGCAACTCGTGCGCCAGGGCCACAACACGATGCGCCGCACGTTCGGTGTCATAGGTATCGATCAGCAGCGTGGCGGGGCCGGGCCGCGCCTGCACGAAGCCACGGAACGCATCCTCCTCGCTGTCGTGAGCCTCGATGAAGGAGTGTGCCATCGTTCCAGAGAGCTGGATCCCGAAGCGCCGGCCCGCTTCCACGGTCGCGGTTGCATCGAAGCCGGCGAGGTATGCGGCGCGCGCCGCGTAGATGGCGGCATCCGCTTCGTGCGCGCGGCGCATGCCGAAGTCGACCAGCCGCCGCCCCTGCGCCGCCAGCACGCAGCGCGCCGCCTTGCTCGCGATCAGCGTCTGAAAGTGGATGATGTTGAGGATGCGGCTCTCCACGAGCTGGGCCTGCAGAATCGGTGCCGTCACGCGCAGGACCGGCTCGTCTGCGAAGAATGCTGTGCCCTCGGACAGGGCGTGCACTGATCCGGTGAACCGGACGCCTTCGAGGTGATCCAGGAACGCGGGCGAAAAGATCCGCAGGCTCGCCAGGAACTCGAGCTCCCCGGCCTCGAACCGCAGCTGTTCGAGATACTCGACGGCCTGCTCGAGACCGGCAGCGACCAGAAAATGACGCTTCCGTGGAAGCCGGCGCACGAAGAGCTCAAAGACCGCCGTCTCGTGCATGTCCAGCTCGAAATAGGCATGGGCCATGGTGAGCTGGTACAGATCGGTGAGCAGGGCCGGATGCGTGCTGGTCACGCGAGCACCTGTGCTTCGTGGGCGATCCGCGCACCGCCGCCTGTCACTTCGTCGAGTGCACGCTGGCCGTCGCCCGGCTGGACTTCGACCGCGCGAATCGCATCCTGCAACACCACGACCTCGAAGCCCGCGGCGAGCGCATCGAGCGCCGTCGCCCGAACGCAGTAATCCGTCGCGAGGCCACCGATGAACACGCGCCGGCAGCCGAGCTCACGCAGGCGGGCGGCGAGATCCGTCCCCTGAAAGCCGGAGTAGGCGTCGCTCTCGGGACGGGTCGCCTTGGAAATGAGCTGCGCGCGCGCGGGCAGCGCCAGGCCGCGAGCCAGATCGGCTCCCGGCGTTCCGGCGACACAGTGCGGTGGCCACGGTCCGCCCTGCTCGCGAAATGAGCAGTGCACGGACGGGTGCCAGTCCCGCGTTGCCAGGATCGGCAGTTTCTGCTGATCGAACCGGGCGATGTATCGGTTGAGCACGGGCACGACGGCATCGCCTGCGGGCACGGCGAGGGCGCCGCCCGGCAGGAAGTCGTTTTGAACGTCGACGACGATCAGTGCATCGCCGGAAGTGGGAAGCAAGGAGCGCACATTCATGATCCACTCCCTGGTGACGGACCAGCCGCGGCGATTCCCGTTCGCGACGGCACCCGATTGCCTGCATGCGGTCCGGCATGCGAGATTGAGCCATGAGCAGCGAACCGACGCCCTGCTTCTTCGCGTTGAGTGAGAGCCACGGCCTTGGCGCACGGGTATGCCGTGAAGCCGGCCTTGCACTCGCGCCGCTCGAGGAGCGGCGCTTCGATGGCGGCGAGTTCAAGCTGCGGCCTCTCGAATCCGTGCGCGGCCGAACCGCGTTCGTCTTTCAGTCGCTCGCGGGCAGCGATGATGCGCCGGTGCCAGAGCGATTCGTGCGGTTGCTGTTCCTGCTGAGCGGGCTGCGGGATGCGGGCGCGGAGCGGCGCATCGCGATAGTGCCCTACCTGGCGTTCGCCCGTAAGGATCGGCGCACCCAGATCCGCGATCCGGTCAATTCGCGCTACGTTGCCGAGCTCCTGGAGTGCGCGGGAGCCGATCGCCTCATCGCCCTCGATGTCCACAATCCGGCGGCGCTCGACAACTCGTTCCGCGTGCCGGTGGATCACCTGAGCGCACTGCCGATGTTCGCCGATCACTTCGCCACCCGCCTGGGGAAGGCCAGCCTTGTGGTCGCCTCTCCGGATGTCGGCGGCATCAAGCGCGTGCAGATCTTCCGCGAGCTGCTCGCAGCGCGGCTCGGCCGTGAGGTGGAACTCGCGTTCCTCGAAAAGCGTCGCGCCCGCGACGTAGTCTCCGGCGGCACGCTGGTCGGCATGACGAGCAGCGCGCCGACCGTGATCGTGCTCGATGATCTGTGCGCGACCGGTGGCACTCTGATTCGCGCCGCGACTGCGTGCCGCGAAGCCGGCGCAGCTGCTGTCCACGTGGCCGTGACCCACACTCCCCTCCCGGCGGGCATCGAAGCGCTGCGCACTGCCGAGGCGATCTCCGGCATCGTCGTGACGGACAGCGTCGGCAGTGCGGATCAAGCGCAATCCCCCTCAGTCACTGCAGCGGGCAAGCTCATCACGCTTTCGGTCGCGCCGCTCTTCGGTCAGGCGCTGCGGCGCATGCTGGCGGGCAAGCCGGTCGCTCCGTTGTTGCAGCGGTGGCCGCTCGGCCCGGACGACTGACGAGGCGCGCCCCTCCTCGAACCCGCCCAGCGCCAGGCGCCCGTAACGCAAAGCATCGGCAAGGTAGATATTCGCGCGGGCAATCCAGGGGCGCCGGCGCGGGAACTGCGGATCGCGCACGTGCCAGGCGGCGATCTGCGCCCGCGTAGAGGCCAGTCGGCTCATGTAGAAGTGGACCAGTGCTTCAGGCACGCGGTCCCGCATTGCCCGGCGATAGCGCTGCAGGAGGCTCGCGGCAACATCCGGTGCCCCGAGCCTCGTGCACTCGAGCGCCAGGAACGCCATTTCCTCCGCGGGATCGAGCCGTCGCAGGTCCCGATCGAACTCCAGGCAATCGATCACGCAGGGCGGCGGGCCCAGCCACACGTGTTCCGGACGCAGGTCGCCGTGGCCCTCGATGAGCCTGTCGCCGCGCGTGGCCAGCGCATCTGACGCGCGCACGAGGAACTCGAGCTGTACGCGGATCACCGCATCGATGCGGCGGCGATTCAAGCGCAGATCATGCGCGCGCAGTTCCTTAGCGTTCTGCAGGATGCGCGCCCTGAGCCGGTCCTGGTACACCCGCCCGCTCATCGGCCAGCGGCGGGCCTTCCTGAAGAACGCTGCCAGCACAGCCATGAGACTCTCAAGATCTACGGCACGTACCGCACGCCGCTCGATCACTCGGTCGAGCATGCGCACGGCTGGGAGCCGGCGCATCTTGACCAGCGAGTCCACCGCCTCTTGCCCCCGACCAATCCTCAACTCGCCCTCACGGGTCCGGGAGAGCGGTACGACGCCAAGGTAGACGGACGGCGCCAGGCGGCGATTGAGCCTGATCTCGTTGCGACAGCCACGCTGGCGGCGCGCGAGCGTGCGGTAGTCCATTCGCGCCTGTTGCATCGGCTTCTTCATCTTGTAGGCATAGCGCCGGGTCAGAAACACCCAGGCGAAGTGAGTCTCGATCACCTCGACCCGTTCCGGCCGGTCCGAGTAATGCTGCGGCCCGCGGAGGAACATGACCTTCTCCGCGGCAGCTGGCGCCCGGACGCTTCGAGGCTTGCTCATCTCGCTATATGCCCTGCGTGAGCGCGGGATCTGCAACTGTTGGAGGTTACCGTGGCTGCAGCGCCGCGTTCATGCCGGCAACTACCTACCCGGGCGGCTGCGGATACTGCGTATTCCGGATAGCGATTCGGCCGTCCTAGAGTCCCCCAATGTCGGAGCAGGCCAATATCCTGCCTTCCTTTGCGCCCATATCAAAACCGCTGGGGCGCGAGCGCTTGAGGCCGTACCTGGAGAATTACGAAGCTGCGCGGCGCGCGTTCAACTGGGACGAGGCGCGGCGCGACCTGTCCGCACCGCTCGATTCGCGCATGAACATCGCGCACGAGGCCGTCGACCGTCACGTGCAAGGCGGTCGGGGAGAGCACCTGGCAGCGCGCTTCATCGATCGGAACTGGGTGCGTACGGACATGACGTACCGCGATCTGCGTGCCCACAGCAACCGCCTTGCCAACGTGCTTCTGGCCCTGGGTGTGCGCCAGGGAGACTGCGTCGCGACCCTGCTCGGTCGCGTGCCGGAACTGTATATCACCGCGCTCGGCGCGCTGAAGGTCGGTGCCATCTACTGTCCGCTGTTCTCTGCCTTCGGGCCTGAGCCACTGAAGACGCGCTTGCAGATCGGGCGCACGCGGCTGCTGGTCACGAGCGAGGCATTTTATCGGCGCAAGGTAGCGCCGATCCGCGAACTGTTGCCGGACCTGCGCTGGGTGCTCGTGGTACGTGACGATGCGAATTCTCCGCTGCCGCCCGATACGCTGGAGGTGGCACAGCTCATGGCGTTGTCGAGCGATGAATTCGTCTGCGCCGCGACCCGCGCCGATGATGTCGCGCTGCTGCACTTCACCAGCGGCACCACCGGCAAGCCCAAGGGAGTGCTGCACGTTCACGGCGCCGTCGTCGTCCATCACGCGACCACCAAGCTTGCGCTCGACCTGCACCCCGAGGACATCTTCTGGTGCACCGCCGACCCCGGCTGGGTCACAGGCATCTCCTATGGACTGATCGGCCCGCTGGCTCGTGGCAGCACGATGATCGTCGATCGCGAGGAATTCGATCCGCAACGCTGGTACGAGATGCTGGCGCGTGAACGAGTGAGTGTCTGGTACACCGCGCCCACCGCGATCCGCATGCTGATGAAAGCGGGCACCTCGCTCGCGCGCGAACGTGCCTATCCCGAGCTACGCTTCATGGCGAGCGTCGGCGAGCCGCTCAATGCCGAAGCAGTGGTGTGGGGCATGGAAGCCTTCGGTCTGCCGTTCCACGACACGTGGTGGCAGACCGAGACCGGCGCGATCATGCTGGCGAACTTCGCCGCCTGCGAAGTGCGGCCGGGCTCGATGGGACTGGCGTTTCCCGGAGTGGACGTACGGGTCGTGCGCCGTCGCGCCGACGGCGGAGTCGATGTGATCGATGCGCCGGACGAAGTCGGCGAGATCGCACTGCGCCCAGGCTGGCCATCCATGTTCCGCGGCTATCTCGGCGACGAGGAGCGCTATCGCGCCAGCTTCGTCGGCGGCTGGTACCTCGCCGGCGATCTCGCGCGGCGCGATCGCGACGGCTACTTCTGGTTCATCGGCCGCTCGGACGATGTGATCAAGGCCGCAGGCCACTTGATCAGTCCCTTCGAAGTGGAGAGCACCCTGATGACTCACGCCGCAGTGGCACAGGTGGCCGTGATCGGTCTCCCCGACCCGATCGCCGGGCAGTCGGTCAAGGCGTTCGTCGAGTTGAAAACAGGATTCAAGGCGGACGAAGAGCTGCGCCGTTCACTCATGGCGCACGCGCGCCGGCTGCTGGGCGTGGCGATCGCGCCGCGCGAGATCGCCTTCACCGAGAGCCTCCCCCGCACGCGCAGCGGCAAGCTCATGCGCCGGCTCCTGCGCGCGCGCGAGCTCGGACTGCCCGAGGGAGATCTGTCGACCCTGGAGAGCTCGGCGTGAGCGCGCCACCTCCTGGCCCGACCATGCGCGAGCACGGTCTGCACCTGCTGCGCGAGATGCTGCGCATCCGCTGCTTCGAGGACCGGTGCGTGCCGCTGTACGGTGAGCAGAAGATTCGTGGCTTCATGCACCTCTACAACGGCGAGGAGGCGGTCGCGGTCGGCGTGATGCAGGCTCTCGAGCCGCAGGATGCCATCGTATCCACGTACCGCGAGCATGGTCATGCGATCGCACGCGGCCTCACCATGGGCGCGATCATGGCGGAGCTCTACGGCAAGCGCACGGGCTCGAGCGGCGGGCGCGGCGGCTCGATGCACATCTTCGATGCCGCGACGCGCTTCTACGGCGGCAATGCGATCGTCGGCGGCGGCCTGCCGCTCGCGGTCGGCCTCGCGCTCGCCGAGAAGCTGCAGCAGCGCAGCGGCATCGCTGCGTGCTTCTTCGGCGAGGGTGCGGTCGCGGAGGGAGAATTTCACGAGTCGATGAATCTCGCCGCGCTCTGGCACCTGCCGGTGCTGTTCCTGTGCGAGAACAACCTGTATGCGATGGGAACAGCGCTCGCGCGCTCCGAAGCCGAGACGGAGATTCACCTGAAGGCGCGCGGCTATCGCGTCCCGAGTCTGCCGGTCGATGGCATGGATGTTTTCGCGGTGGAAGGCGCGGCGCGCGATGCGGTCGCCCGCATTCGCGGCGGCGAAGGCCCGCTGCTCCTGGAGCTGCGCACCTATCGGTTCCGGGCCCATTCGATGTTCGACGCGCAGCTTTACCGCGACCGGGCTGAAGTACAGACGTGGCAGGAGAAGGGCCCGATCATCACGCTCACGAAACGGCTCAAGGCTGCCGGTCTCATGACCGAAGAGGACTTCCAGCGCCTCGAGCACGAGGCGCAAGAGGAGGTCGAGGCGGCCGTGGCCTTTGCCGAGCGCTCGGATTGGGAGCCGGTCGCTGACCTCGAGCGCCACGTGTACGCAGAGCGTGTGCAATGAGCGCCAGGGCCGGCCACGTCACATATCGCGAGGCCACGCGCCAGGCGATCCGCGCGGCCATGCGGGCCGATCCGCGCGTCTTTCTCATGGGCGAGGACGTCGGCGCCTACGGCGGCTGCTTCGCCGTCACCAAGGGACTGCTGCAGGAATTTGGTCCGGAGCGGATCCGCGACACGCCGCTCTCCGAATCCGCGTTCGTGGGCGCAGGGATCGGTGCAGCACTCGGCGGGATGCGACCGATCGTCGAGATCATGACCGTGAATTTCAGCCTGCTCGCCCTCGATCAGATCCTCAACAATGCCGCGACGCTCTGCCACATGTCGGGCGGCCAGTTCGGCGTGCCGCTCGTGATCCGCATGGCGACGGGTGCGGGGCGGCAATTAGCCGCGCAGCATTCTCACAGTCTCGAAGGCTGGTACGCGCATATTCCGGGCCTCAGAATTCTGACGCCTGCCACCATCGATGATGCGCGTGGCATGCTCTCGAGCGCCCTCGCCTCTCCGGATCCGGTCCTGATCTTCGAGAGCATCGCCCTGTACAACACCGAGGGCGAGCTCACGCCGGGGCTGGAGCGCGTGGAGATCGAGCGCGCAGCGGTGCGGCGGCCCGGGCGCGATATCACGCTCATCACTTACGGCGGGAGCCTGCACAAGTGCCTGGCCGCTGCGGGAGAACTTGCGGGCGCCGGCATCGAAGCCGAGGTGCTCGACTTGCGCACGCTGCGGCCGCTCGATGATGAAACGGTAATGAGCTCCGTGCGGCGCACGCACCGCGCCTTGATCGTCGATGAAGGCTGGCGCAGCGGAGGTCTGGCCGCAGAGGTCTGCACGCGCATCGTCGAGCAGGCCTTCTACGACCTCGATGCGCCTGTAGCGCGTGTGTGCACGGCGGAGGTTCCCCTGCCCTATCCGCGCCACCTCGAGGATGCCGCTCTTCCGAGTCCCGAGCGTATCGTCGCCGCCGTGCGGGGACTCATCGCGTGAATCGCATCGACTTTCGCATGCCCGCGCTCGGCGCCGACATGGAGAGCGGCACCCTCACGCAGTGGCTGAAGAAACCCGGTGAGCGCATCCGCCGCGGCGAGGCTCTGGCCGTCGTCGAAACGACCAAGGGGCTCATCGATATCGAGTCCTTCGATGCCGGAGTCGTGGAGGAGCTGCTCGCACTTCCGGGCGCGACGGTCGCGGTCGGCGCCGTGCTGGCGCGGATCGCGAGCGAATCGCCCGGCGCCACTGCAGCGCCCGCTGCAGATGCGACGGCGCGGGGGCGGGCTGAACCGCCATCGGCCGCGGCTCCAGCCGCGGGCCCCATTAGCATAGCGCCGACCCCGGGCGCAGCCGCTGCACCAGCGCCCGCTTCGCGGCCGCGTGTCTCGCCCGCCGCGCGCCACCGTGCCGGCGAGCTTGGTATTGATCTCGCCACGGTCAAAGGCAGCGGTCCGGGTGGTCTCGTGCGCCTCGAGGATATCGAGCCGCTCGCCAAGGCTGCAGCCGGTCCCGCGCCCCGGGTCGACATGCGCGCTGCGATCGGGGCCGCAATGGCCCGGTCCAAGCGCGAGATTCCGCACTACTATCTGGCACACCCGATCGACTTCGGTGCTGCCCGTGACTGGCTCGCCCGGTTCAACGCGAGCGTGCTGGTCGCGGAGCGGCTGCTCGACGCCGTGCTGATTGTGAAAGCGGTGGCGCTCGCGGCCGCACAGATCGAGGGCTTCAATGGCTACTTTCGTGACGGAAAGTTCGAGCGCTCGACCGCCGTGAACGTCGGCACCGCCATCGCGTTGCGCGGCGGTGGCCTGGTCGCGCCCGCGCTGCTCGACGCCGATCACAAGGACCTGAAGACTCTTATGCGTGAGTTCAGCGATCTGGTGACCCGCGTGCGCACCGGCCACATGCGCTCGGGTGAGGTGACTTCGGCCACGATCACGCTCACGAGTCTCGGCGCGGAGGCGGTCGATGCGCTGTACCCGATCATCAATCCGCCGCAGGTGGCCATCATCGGCGCTGGAGCGGTGGCCGAGCGACCGTGGGTGAGTGATGGCCAGCTCGCGATCCGCCCGCTAATGACACTGACGCTCGCGGCGGATCACCGGGTCACCGACGGGCGTGCGGGTTCGCGCTTCCTGCACCGCATTGCGGATCTTCTCACCCAGCCCGAAAAGCTCTGACATAGAGGCACCGAAGGATGACAACCGCAGCCCTGGACCCCAGCCAGATCGCCGCGCATGTAATGGCGCTCCTTACCGGCGTCGCGCCGGACATCGACCCCGCTGCGGTTGCGCCCGATCGCGACCTGCGCGATCAGTTTGATTTCGATTCCATGGACACGCTGCACTTCGCGACTGCGATCAGCAGTGAATTCGGCATTGAAGTGGCGGAGAAGGAGTACGCGCGGCTCGCCAGCCTGAAGAAGGCTTGCGACTTCGTACAGGAGAAGCTCCGCACCCGCGGCTAGGCAGCCGTCGCGCCGACAACATTGCGCCGCCGCTTCACAGCATCGTCTTGCGCAGCAGCGTGCGCAGCTCGTTCAACGGGCGCGTGTTCAGCACCTCGCCCTTCGTCACCCAGCCACGACGTGCCTGCCGTATTCCGTGCTCGACGTAAGCGAGCTCGGCACCTGAGTGCGCATCGCTCGCGATGCTGAGCAGCACTCCCTGCTCGCGCGTCGCTTTGACATTCACGTCGTCGAGATCGAGCCGCTGGGGTTGCCCGTTGATCTCGAGGTAACAGGGTCGCTCGCGCGCCGCCCGAAGTACGCGTTCGAAGTTCAGTGCCACCGGCGGCCGCTCACCGAGCAGGCGTGCGGTGGGATGAGCGAGGATCGACACACTGGGCCGGTCGAGCGCCCGCAACACCCGCGTGGTCTGCTTGGCCTCGGACAATCCGAACTGGCTGTGAATGGCAATGACTACCACATCGAGACGCCGCAGGATGGAGTCCGGCAGCGCCAGAGCGCCGTCCTCGAGGATGTCCACTTCTGCGCCCTTGAGGACGATGAGGTCGTCGAGGCGTTCGTTGAGCGCCTCGATCGCATCGATCTGCCGCGCCAACCGTTCCGCGTCGAGGCCGCGCACGACGCCGAGATACTTCGAATGATCCGTGATCGCCACGTAGCGCAGATGCCGGGTGCGCGCTGCCGCCGCGATCTTTTCGAGCGGCTCACGTCCATCGGAGGCGTCGGTGTGAACGTGCAGATCACCCTTGAGGTCGCCCAGCTCGATGAGGGCGGGCAGCGCTCGGCGCTCGGCGGCCTCGATCTCGCCGCGGTCCTCGCGCAGCTCGGGAGCGATCCACGGCAGATCGAGAGCCGCGAACAGTTCCTCCTCCGTCGCTCCCGCCACGCGTTTCTTGCCGCGAAACAGTCCGTATTCGTTCAGCTTGTAGCCGCGCTCCTGCGCCCGGCGGCGCAATCGGATGTTGTGATCGCGGCTGCCCGTGAAATAGTGCAGCGCCGTGCCGAAGCTCTCCGCCGGAACCACCCGAATGTCCACCTGCAGGCCGTTGCGCAGCACGCCGGACGCCTTCGTGGTTCCTGCCGCGGAGAGCTCACGCAGATCTTCGTAGCGTCCGAGCGCCTTGATGGCGTCAGCCCCGCGCTTGCTGCAGACCAGCAGGTCGAGGTCCCCGACGGTGTCGCGACCGCGGCGGTAACTGCCGGCAATCTCGGCGCGCGTCACGCCGGTAATGGACTGCAGGTACTTCCTCAGGGGTTCGGCGTACTCAGCGGCCACCGGCCAGGGCATGCGCTGCGGCCCGCGGGCCGCCTTGTCACCGAGCGCAGTGCGCAGGCGTGATTCGGTGCCGCGCCCGAATCCTTTGACCTTGGCCAGGCGTCCGCTCGACAACGCACGGGCGAGATCGTCGATGCCGCGTATGCCTAATTGTGCCTTGAGCGCCCGGACACGTACCGGACCGAGTCCCGGAAGGCTGAGGAGCTCGCGCAGCCCTGGCGGCACCTGGCGCCGTAACTTCTCAAGCGCCCGCAGGCGCCCGCTCCGGCAGAGCTCCGAAATCTTTCCGGCGAGGTCCGCACCGATCCCGGGCAGCGCATCGAGCTCCTGCACGCTCCCGAACTTGGAGACTTCCTGGGGCAGCGTGCGCACGACCTGCGCCGCACGCTGGTAGGCGCGGATTCGAAACGGATTCTCCCCCTGGATGGCGAGCAGGTCCGCCATCTCATCGAAGGCCTCGGCGACGTCTTGGTTGTGGACTGCCATGATTTCGCAATGCAAGGAGCGTAGCTTGCGTCACGATCGGGCAGATCCGGTGATGTACGTATTGCGGCGCAGGAGCCGCGACGGGATCCTTGCAAATGTCAGCTACGGAAGACTAGGGATGTCGCGTCAGTCAGCGCTTGCGCGCCAAACACTAGCGATGGTTCTCGCCGGTGGTAACGGCACTCGGCTGGGCGGGCTCACGCGCTCGCAATGCAAGCCGGCCGTCCCCTTCGCTGGACACTTCCGCAACATCGATTTCACGCTGTCGAACTGCGTCAACTCGCAGGTGCGGCGCATCGGTGTGCTCACGCAGTACAAGGCGCAATCGCTGATCGATCACATCACGAGCAGCTGGAACTTTCTGCCACGCCACCTCGGTGAGTTCGTCGATGTGTGGCCGGCCCAGCAGCGACTGCATTCGAAGTGGTACGCGGGCACCGCGGATGCCGTCTACCAGAATCTCGACCTGATCCTCGCGCAGGGTACGAAGTACTCGCTGGTACTGGCCGGCGATCATATCTACAAGATGGATTACCGCCGGATGCTGGAGCAGCATGCCGCGAGCGGCGCGGATGTCACGATCGCGTGTCTCCCGGTGCCCGTCGAGCAGGCAAGCGGGTTCGGCATACTCGACGTCGACGCACAGCAGAGGGTTCGCACCTTCACGGAAAAACCCGCGCCGGCGACGCTCGACGTACCCGACGGCTACGTACTCGCTTCAATGGGGATCTACGTGTTCAACACGGAGTACCTCCTCACGCGGCTCGAACGGGACGCTCGCACGCCCGGATCGACGCGTGATTTCGGCCGCGACATCCTGCCTGCGGCCGTAAGCGAGGATCAGGTCGCTGCCTTCCGCTTCGTCGATGCCTCGGGCAAGGCGCGCTACTGGCGCGATGTCGGCACGCTGGACGCGTACTGGCAAGCCCACATGGAGCTGCTGACGGATGAGCCCGGGGTCGACCTGTACGATCCGCAATGGCCCATCTGGACGCAGCCCCTGCAGCTCGCGCCGGCGAGATTCGTCTGCGATGACGGGCGCGGCGGGGTGGTCGCTAACTCGATGCTCTCAGCAGGCACCAAGATCCGCGGTGCGGTGATCAGGCGCAGTGTGCTCGGCACCAACGTGGAGGTCGAAGAGCGTACGCTGGTCGAAGAAAGCGTTGTGCTGCCCGGTGCACGCATCGGCGCGAACTGCCGCCTGCGGCGGGTCATCGTCGACAGCGACACGCGGATCCCGGCCGGCACGATGATCGATGGAAGCGAGTCACACGACGCCTGCGTTACCCTGCTCACGCGCGAGTCCATTTTCGCAATGACCCCGGATGATCTGGCCGACCGCAGCGGATCGCTGGAGGCCGAGAGCACATTGGCAGCGAGTCTGGCGAGCACGGCGCGCTCGAGCGTGGCATTCCCGACAAGGCTCGCGAGCTGACCCACCGCCGCAGGCGGGATCGGGGCAAGTGCGTATGGCGGGCCGGGTCCGCGCCGGTCCAGTATTCCCGTTGGAAACCCAGCCAACGTCGCAAGTCGTTGGTTTCACGTTCATGGAGAGTGCGATGGCTACATTGACAACCCGTCACGGACGTCGGCGCGACCTGCCGCAGGCCGCCAAGCCAGCAACCAAAGTCCAGGACGCCTCTGGCGTCGATCCGAACGCTGCGGCGTCGGCGTCCCCTGCGTACATTGAGCCCGAGATCCGTCACGCCATGATCTGCGAGGCGGCCTACTTCCTGGCCGAGCGCCGCAGCTTCTGTCCCGGTCACGAGGTCGAAGACTGGCTGACTGCCGAAAGCGACGTCGATCGCGCGCTCGCAGCTAGCGAGTCTGCGACACCACGCAGCGCGTGATGCGCCGCCGGCTCAGATGACTGCCAAGCAGGTCCTGTTCCGCTCGGCTGCGCGAGAGAAGGTACTGCGCGGCACCGCGCAGCTTGCCGATGCGGTACGCATCACGCTGGGTCCCAAGTCCAAGTCCGTGCTCATTCAGAAGAAGTGGGGCGCGCCCATCGTCTGCAACGATGGCGTGACCATCGCAAAGGAAGTGGAGCTCGAGGATCCCGAGGAGAACCTCGGTGCGCAGATGCTGCGCCAGGCCGCGGAGAAGACGGGTGATGAAGTCGGCGACGGCACGAGCACCGCGACGATTCTCGCTCACGCCATTTTCGCGGACGGTGTGCGCAATGTCGCCGCCGGGGCGAGTGCCATCGACATCAAGCGGGGTCTGGATCGCGGCCTGGAAGCCGCCGTCACTGCGCTCAAGGCGCTGGCGAAGCCCGTGGGCAGCCGCAAGGAAAAGGCGCAGGTGGCGACGATCTCCGCGCACAACGATCCGACGATTGGGGAGCTCGTTGCCGATGCCATGGAGAAGGTCGGCGGCGACGGTGTGATCACGGTCGAGGAATCCAAGACCACCGAGACCGCGCTCGAGGTCGTCGAGGGACTGCAGTTCGATCGCGGCTATCTTTCGCCCTATTTCGTCACGGACACGGGCGCGATGGAAGCGGTACTCGAAGACCCTTACGTCCTGATCTCCGATCGCAAGCTGAACATTCTCAAGGATCTGATTCCGCTGCTCGAGCAGGTGGCGAAGTCCGGTCACTCGATTCTCTTCATCGCCGAGGAGATCGAGGGTGAAGCGCTCGCCACGCTCATCGTGAATCAGATCCGTGGCGTTCTGAAAAGCGTCGGCGTGAAGGCACCCGGCTTCGGCGACCGGCGCAAGGCCATGCTGCAGGATATTGCCACGCTGACTGGCGGGCAGCTCATCTCGGAGGAGCTGGGAATCAAGCTCGAAGACGTGCAGCTCGCGCAGCTCGGGCGTGCCCGGCGCGTGGTCGCGGACAAGGACAACACCACCATCATCGGCGGCGCCGGCAACAAGGCCGATATCCAGGGCCGAATCCAGATGATCCGCAAGGAAATGGAAAGGACTACCAGCGATTACGATCTCGAGAAGCTCGAAGAGCGGCTAGCGAAACTCTCCGGCGGCGTTGCCGTGATCCGGGTGGGCGCACCGTCCGAGTCAGAGATGAAGTCGAAGAAAGACGCGCTCGATGATGCGATCAGCTCGACCAAGGCCGCGGTCGCCGAGGGCATCGTTCCCGGCGGAGGCCTCGCGCTGCTGCGGGTCACCGCCGCGGTTGCGGCCGTCGAGCAACAGTGCACCGGCGACGAACGTACCGGGGCACAGATCCTGCGCCGGGCGCTGGAGGCTCCGACCCGGCAGATTGCCGAGAATTCCGCGGCGGACGGCGGTGTCGTCGTCGATCGCATGCTGAACGGCACCGGCAACATGGGGTTCGACGCCGCCCGCAAGGAATACGTGGACCTGCTCGAGGCGGGCATCGTCGATCCCGCCAAGGTCGTGCGCCTGGCACTCGAAAATGCCGTTTCTGTTGCCAGCGTGCTGCTGCTCACCGAAGCGACGGTGACCGAGAAACCGGAGAAGGCTCAGAAGCAGTCGCCGGTCGAGCCTGAAATGTGAGCTTGATCAGCAAGCGCATCAGTGCATGCGCGCGTACGAACGGGTGGACCATGGCGCCCACGGATCGTGTATTTGCCGACCGGGCGACCGCTGGCGCCGAGCTGGCGCGCGCAGTCGTCGAGCGCAAGCTGAAACCGCCGATCGTCGTGCTTGGGCTCCCGCGCGGCGGAGTTCCGGTGGCGAGTGAGGTCGCGCGCGCCCTGCACGCGCCACTCGATGTCATGGTGGTCCGCAAGATCGGAATGCCCGGCCAGCCCGAGCTGGCCATGGGTGCCATCGCCTCGGGCGGGATCCTCGTGCGCGACCCCCGACTCAGCTCTGCGGCCGGCGATGAGCGCTTCGAGCGTGTCGTACAGCGCGAACGGGCCGAGCTCGAGCGCCGCGAAAGTGCCTACCGGGCCGGCCTGCCGCCGCTCGATCTCGGAAAGCGGACCGTGGTCCTGGTCGACGACGGGCTTGCAACCGGATCCACGATGCTCGCCGCCGTGCGCGCGGCGCGCAAAGCCGGTGCAGCCTCAGTAGTGGTGGCGGCACCCGTGGCGTCGGACGAGGCGGCCGCATTGCTCGGCGCTGAAGCGGATGAGGTCGTCATCCTGCAGACCCCCGCCTTTCTGCTTGCGATCGGCGAGTGGTACGAGCAGTTCGAGCAGCTCGAAGACGAGGAAGTGCAACGGCTGCTGCAGAGCACTCGCTAAAGCATGCGAGTACTCGTCAAGGCGCAAGGCCCGATGAGGGCTACGTCCGCAGCGTCCCTTCGATGCGTTGCTCGTTGCGAATCGAGCCCGCGATGTTCGCCAGGTCCTCCGCCAGCGCCTCGAGCACGTCATCGAGCGACAGCACACCGACCAGTTGGCCACGCAGGCCGACGACCGGGAGGCGCCGCACGCCGATACGCCGCATGTCCTGCAGCGCAGTCTCTATTCCCACATCTTCGGCAGCGACGGTCGGCTTGCGCGTCATGACGTCGCCGACAGTCAGCGTCCGCGCGTCCACTTCTCTCGCCACAACAGCAATGACGATATCGCGATCCGTAAGCACGCCCACGGGCTTGGTCGTGCCGTCAGCCTGAGGCTCGGCGACCACGAGATAGCCGATGTGCTTCTCACGCATGCTGCGCGCTGCGGCGGTCAGGTCCTCGCTCATGCGGATGGTGACGACATTCCGCTTGCAGATCTGTCCAATGTTCTTGGCCATATGAAAACCTCCGGGAGCAAGCCTCCTCCCGCGCTTCTGCGAATGCATGCTAGGGGAAACGGCCGGGACCTGCGTCCGTATAACTACTACGTCAGGCGCCGGCGCTGGATCGCCTTCAACCCCTCGAGAGTCACCAGCAGCACGAGCGTCACTCCCAGACACAGCGACAGGTCATCCACGTGCAGCGGGCCGAGGTGGAAGAAAGCTCGCGGCGTCGGCCAAGCCAGAACCACTGCGAGTAGGCCGCCTGCAACACCGAGCAACCACCACAGCCAGGGGTTGCGCTTGCCGAATGCCGCGTTCACTGACGCGCTGAAACTGCGATTGACGATGATGAAGGTCACATTGACGCCGACCAGTGCCACGAACGCGAGCGCCCGCATTTCCCCTTCCGGCATGCCGCGTCGGGTCGCGGCCAGGAAAACCGCCCCGGCCGCGAGGAATCCAAGCACCCCCTGCAGGAGGCTCCAGGTCATGAATGCCGGCGAGATGAGCGCGCTGCCCGGGTTGCGCGGCGGACGCCGCATCAGGTCATCCTCCTCCGGTTCGGCTTCGAACACGAGCGAACAGGCCGGGTCGATGATGAGTTCGAGGAAGGCGATCAGCATCGGCGTCAGGATCAACGGCATCCCCATGAGCACCGGCAGCAGCGCGATGCCGGCGATCGGCACGTGGATCGCGAGGATATAGCCCATGGCCTTGCGCAGATTGTCGTAGATGCGCCGCCCGAGGCGCACGGCGCGCACGATCGAGCCGAAGTCATCGTCGAGCAGCACGATGGAGGAGGCTTCGCGCGCCACGTCCGTACCGCGCCCGCCCATCGCGATGCCAATGTGCGCCGCCTTGAGCGCCGGCGCATCGTTCACGCCATCGCCGGTCATGGCGACGACATCGCCGTTTGCCTTCAGCGCGCTGACGATCCGCAGCTTCTGCGCCGGTGTGATGCGCGCGAAAACCGTGGCCGTGGCGACGCGTCGCGTGAGCGCTGCGTCGCTCAGGCCTTCGAGCTGCTGGCCCGTGAGCAGTTCGCCGTCGTCGATGCCGGCCTGGCGCGCAATGGCCTGTGCCGTCGCGGGATAGTCACCTGTGATCATGATGATGCGGATGCCCGCGGAGCGGCACTCGCGCACCGCCTCGGGAACCTTGTCACGCACGGGATCGGCGAAACCCACGAGACCGAGATAGTCGAAGCGAATGTCGGTCTGGACTCCGGGAAGCACCGCGGCCGCAAGTTCCGCGCGTGCCACGCCGAGTACACGCATCCCCTGGTGCGCGAGCTGGTCCACCTGCGAGCGCAGCGCTGCCAGATCCTGGGGATTCATGCGGCAGAGCTGCGCGATGGCTTCCGGGGCTCCCTTCGCTGCGACGATGTTGCGTCCGCGCTCCGGGCCGTCCCATGCACGCGTAACGGCGAGCAGCTCTGGCCGCAGCGGATATTCCCGGAGCAGCTCGCCGGCGGGCCACTTCTCGCCGTGCGCCGACCTCGCCAGGTCGTGCAGTGCGCGCTCCATCGGATCGAGCGCACTGCGCTCACTGGCGAGGCGCGCCGTGTCGAGCAGCTCCGTGAGTGCCGCGGAGCTGGTGATGGTCGCCGACGCATCGCCGCGTCGCCAGCACTCGCCTGCGCTGCGCAGTTCCGCCACCGCCATCAGGTTGCGGGTCAACGTCCCGGTCTTGTCGGTGCAGAGCACCGTCGCCGAACCCAGGGTCTCGATCGCAGTTGCGCGCCGCGTCAGCACGCGTGAGCGCGAGAGCCGCCACGCGCCCATCACCATGAAGACCGTCAGCACCAGCGGAAACTCCTCGGGCAACATCGACATGCCCAACGCGATGCCGGCCAGGAGCGCTTCGAGCCACGAGCCGCGCAATACGGCGTAGAGCACGACCAGAAGCGCGCTCAACATGATCCCGACCACAGCAAAGATCAGGACAAGCTTGCGCGTCTGCTCTTGCAGCCGTGGAGGCTCTGACTCTATCCCGACGACCGAGCGCCCGATCCTGCCGATCTCGCTGCGCGCTCCGGTCGCGGTCGCGATGGCGAGTCCCGAGCCTCGGATCACCAGTGTTCCCGAAAAGACAAATGGCAGATCATCGCCGCCAGGCGCGGCGGTCGTCGCTGGGAGCTCGCCCGCCGGCCGCTTGCGCACCGGCACCGATTCGCCGGTCAGCAGAGACTCATCGACCTGTACGTCACCGCCTTCAACCAGCAGGCCGTCGGCGGGCACACGATCGCCTTCCGCCAGTATCAGCGTATCGCCGCACACGACTTCGCGGCCCGGAATGCGGCGGCGCTCGCCATCGCGCACCACCAGCGCGCGCGGGCTCGTCAGATCGCGCAAGGCTTCGAGCACACGCTCGCTGCGGCCCTCCTGCACAACTGCGATCGACACCGACAAGGTGGCAAAGGCACCCAGCACGAGCGCGTCGCTCGGCGCACCGATCGCAACATAGAGCAGGGCCGCGCCGAGCAGAAGCCCGAACATGGGCTCGCGGACCACGTCCACCACGATACGCAGCGGGGAGCGCCGATCCGGTGTCGGCAGATCGTTGGGACCGTCCCGGGCGAGCTGCAAGGCCGCCTCGCGCTCGCTCAAGCCCGTGCTCGTCGATTGAGCCGCAGCGAGATCCGCGCTGGTCATCTCATACCGATCAGGTGATGTACTCGTCATCGACGAAAGCTTCACAGAGGGCGTCTTTTACCACGCTGTCCCCCTCGTGCGCCGCCGGGCTAGAATCTTCAGGCATGAAGAAGCTGCTGGCCGCGCTCCTGAGCAACGCCGCCCTCGCTGGCTCTCTCGCCCGGGAAGTCGCCGAGTCATCGCAGGGCAATTTCGCCGAGTTTCTCGATCTGCTCGCCCTCGACAACGTAGCCGCCGAGCCGCGCGATATTCAGCGCAACGCTGCCTCCCTCGAGCAATCGTTTCGCAAGCGCGGATTTGAGACGCAGCTCCTCGACAATCCCGCCGGCCGCCCAGCGCTGTTCGCGCGCCCGCTCGATCCGGAGCTGCGCATCTTTGCGCGCTCTGCCTCCGACGACAAGGCGCCCATCATGATGTTTCTCACGGCAATCGATCTGCTCAGGTCGCGGTCCCAGGCACCCGCGTTCAATATCAAGGTGATTCTGGACGGAGAAGAGGAAGTCAGCTCACCGTGTCGACGACGACCGCGCTCTCAGCAGAACGCGCACTCATGGAGGTGCCCATAGCGGCGCAAGGAGCCGCCGCTTCCTGTCCGAGGTCAGCTTCACCCCGGGCTCATTCAACGCCAGACGATCCCAGAGCTCGCACGTGACCTGGCGATGACGCTGGTCAAGCGCTTCACAATAGTTGGTGTAGATGCACAGCCGCACCTGCTCTCCGTATCCGGCTCGAACTTTGCGAAACCAGTCGGGATCGGCGAGCGCCTGGCGCGCAAAGCCAATCACATCCGCGTAACCGTGCTCGAGCGCCGCCTCGGCCTGCTCGAAATTGTGGATACCGCCTGACGCCACGACGGGCGTGGTGAAGCCCTCTGCATGCACGGCCGCCCGAATGCTGGCAACCGAGGCAAGATTCCGTCCGAACGGCCCTTTAGGGTCAGAGTAGTATGAGGGCATGCATTCGTAGCCGCTGCGACCCGTATAGGGATATACCGCTTCGCCGACCTTGGGCTGTTTGGCGTCTTCGAACTTCCCGCCGCGCGACAGGGACAAGAAGTCCATCCCGGCACGCGCGAACTGCACCGCGAAATAGCTCGAATCCCCGGTGGTGCTTCCGCCCTCGATGCACTCCTCGGTGAGAAATCGACAACCGACCGGGTAGTCTGCGCCTACCTCTGCCCGCACGCGTGCGAACACTTCAAGCGGCAGCGCCACGCGGCGCTCCCTTGACCCTCCATAGTCGTCCCGCTGGTTCAATGGCGACAGAAAGGACGCCATGGTGTAAGCATGAGCGTAATGAAGTTCGACCCCATCGACGCCGGCCAGGCGGGCGCGGCGTGCAGCGCTCGCAAACAGGTCCGGAAGTACGTGAGGCAGCTCGCGAATGTGCTCTAGGTGCATGTCCGTGACATGTTCACGATAGCCCATCCTCAGCGCTTCGAGCTCTCTTGCGGTCAGCACATCGGCGAGTGCAGCCTCATCGAGGTCGGCGAGCCGGGCGCGCACCAGTTGCGCGGATGCGTCCGGCATAGCGAGGGCGCGCCGATGATCGTCGGTGATTTGCAGGTAACGCTCGATGAATCTGCTGCGCTCGGGGCGGCGACGCACTGCGAGAAAGTCGATGATCTGGATCAACAGTCGAGTCTGACCCGCACTGGCACCACGGACTGTCTCCACCAGGCGCCTGAGCCCGGGTAGAAAGCGATCATCGCCGATTCTCAGCAAAGGTCCGCTTGGAACATCGCGGATGCCCGTCGCTTCGATGACTATCGCAGCGGGTTGTCCCAGCGCAAAACGCTGGTACCAGTCGAGTACATCGTCGGTGACATAGCCGTGGTCGCTTGCGCGCCATGGGACCATCGCCGGCACCCATGTGCGGGACGCAAGCCGCAGCGCACCGATGCTAATCGGGCTGAACAACCGTGACTGCATTGCCTCTTCTGCACTCGGCCAGCGCCCCGGCTGAGCTCTGTGTCGAATTTTCTCGGGTGGGCGCCACATGCGAGTAGTCTCACTTCGATTCCGGGATCACGGCTGTGGCTTCGATTTCGACCTTGGCATCGGACTCCAGACAGGCCACGACCTGCACCACCGTCATCGCTGGAAAGTGTTTGCCCATTACTGATCGATACGCCTCACCGATCTGTTTGAGCTGCGCGCGGTACTCTTCGAGATTGGTAAGGTACCAGGTGAGGCGCATGACGTGCTCTGGCAAACCACCTGCCTGCGTCAGCACGGTGACGATATTGGCGAGTGCCTGCCGCACCTGATCCGCCAATACGCTGCTGCGAAAGCGCCCCTGCGCGTCCCAGCCAACCTGACCCGCAATGAAAACCTGACGTCCGCTAGCCACGGTCCCGTTGCTGTAGCCCCGGGGCTTGAGCCAGCCGGGCGGCTGGAGGAAGTCTATTGTCACCCTGTTCACGATCTATCTCGCTCCATCGACCTCGCGGCGCGGTTCAGGAATCAGGCTGGCTGCCGATGTAGCTCTTCAACTCGCCGAGCAGCCGCACCAGCTGTTCCTTCTGTTTCGTCGTGAGACCCTTGAACAGCATGACGATCCACTGCTCATGGGCGGCGGCCATGCGGCGGAATTGACGCAGGCCCGCCGCGGTGAGCTTCACGCGAAACGCGCGTCGATCCGTCGCGTCCGTCTCCCGCACGACGAGTCCGTCTTTCTCGAGCATGTCCGTAATCCCTGTGACGTTTCCGCCCGTCACCATCAGGCGCTGCGACAGCTCTCCCATCTTGAGACCATCTCCCGCACGTTCGAGCTGCGCCATGAGATCGAAGCGTGGGAGCGTGGTGTCGAAGTTCGCCAGCAGTCTCTGCCGAATGCGGGTTTCGATGCGGTTGGTGCAGGCCAGCAGGCGTAGCCACAATCGCAATGATTGGTGGTGGTCGTTGGTGACGCGAGTCTCGGCGTCTGGCTGAATTGCAGACACCACGCTCTGTGCCGACCTTGCTTTGGGCGTCACGCTAAACGGCTCCGATTGACTGAGCCGCTCGTTGCCAGTTGCGTTCGAGCTGGCTTTTTCCGGAAAGATACGGCTCCGGCCACCATTGCGCAGTGAATCCCTGCCTTGCCGCCGCCTCCAGCGTCCAGGCCGGATTGGCCAGGTGCGGCCGTGCCAGTGCGCACAGGTCCGCGCGCCCGGAGGCTACGATCGAATTGACGTGATCCGCTTCGTAGATGTTGCCCACCGCAATTGTCGTCACGCCAACTTCGTTGCGGACCTTGTCCGCAAACGGCGTCTGCCACATGCGACCGTAGACGGGCTGCTGCCACGGCACGGTCTGTCCGCTCGAGATATCGAGAATATCTGCACCGGCTTCCTTCAGCGCTCGGGCCACGTGGATCAGATCCTCCTCGCCAAGGCCACCCTCGGCCCAGTCGGTCGCAGAGATGCGCACGGACAATGGTTTGTCTTCCGGCCAGACTTTCCGTACCGCTCTTAGTACTTCGAGCGGGAAGCGCAAGCGGCTCGCGCACGATCCGCCGTACTCATCTGAGCGTCGATTCGTCAGCGGTGAGATGAAGCTGGCAAGCAGGTAGCCGTGCGCCATGTGCAGCTCGAGCATGTCGAAGTTCGCTTGAGCGCCGAGCTGTGCGGCGCGGATGAAATCTCCCTTCACCTTTTCCATATCGGCGCGGGTCATCGCCTTCGGTATCTGGCTCACGCCGTCCATATACGGCAGAGGCGATGGCGCGTAGATCGCCCAGTTGCCCTCCTGCAGTGGATGATCCATTTGCTGCCAACCCAATTGCGTTGAGCCCTTGCGACCGGAATGCCCGAGTTGCAGGCAGAATTTCGCGTGCGAATTGGCGTGCACGAAAGCGACGATGCGACGCCACGCATCCCGTTGCGCATCGTTCCACAGACCCGTGCATCCGGGCGTGATGCGCCCCTCCGGCGAAACACAGGTCATTTCGGTGACCACGAGCGCGGCGCCGCCCAGCGCATGGCTGCCGTAGTGCACGAAGTGCCACTCCAGGGGCATCCCGTCCTTGGCCATGTACTGCGCCATCGGCGACACGATCACGCGATTGGCGAGCTCCAGCCCGCGAAGCTTCAGGGGCAGAAACATCGGCGGTCGTGCATCATTGCCTAGACCGGCGTGCCGCGCCAGCCAACGCTCATGATCATCGACAAACGAACGGTCGCGCAGTTTGAGGTTCTCATGACCGATGCGCTGGCTCCCGGTCAACAAGCTGTAAGCGAACTGGCGCGGCGGCAAGCGGGTATAGCGCGCGACGTTCTCGAACCACTCGGTACGATTGCGCGCCGCGCTCTGCAGCTTCAGCACCTCGAGGCTGCGCTCATCCTGATATGCGCTCAGGGCCTGCTCGAGGTCCACCGCACCGACGACGTGGCGCGTCAGAGCGATCGCATCCTCCATTGCCAGCTTGGTGCCGGAGCCGATTGAAAAGTGGGCGGTATGCGCCGCGTCGCCGATGAGCACCACCTTGCCGTCGTACCAGCGCTGGCAGCGCACGCGGTTGAACTTGAGCCACGCCGAACCCCGCAGGTGCCCGGCATTGCTCTGCAGGCGATGACCATCGAGGTAGCGTGCAAATAGATTTTCACAGAACTCGATCGATTGCCCCGTGTCGAGCTTATCGAGGCCATGCGCCTTCCAGGTCTCCTCGCGTGTTTCCACGATCACTGTCGAGAGATCGTCGCTGAACTGGTAGGCGTGAATCTGGAACCAGCCGTGCGGGGTCTCCTCGAACGCAAACGTGAACGCTGAAAATTTCTGCGTCGTGCCAAGCCAGATGAAGCGACACCGGCGCACGTCGATATCCGGCTCGAACGCGGCCGCGGCGCGGCTGCGGATCTTGCTGTTAACGCCGTCAGCACCGATGATCAGATCGGCATCGGCAAATGCAGTGGCGCTTTCGACCTCGTGCTGAAAGGTCAGCGCGACGCCCAGTTGGGTGGCGCGTGCCTGCAACTGCGCCAGCAGGTGCTTGCGACCAATGCCGCAAAACCCATGTCCGCCGCTGCGCAGGACTTCGCCGCGGAAGTGAACGGCAATGTCGTCCCAGTGATAGAAGCTACCCACAATGGCGGCGTGCGACTCAGGGTCGGCTGCTTGGAAGTTGTCCAGCGTCTGGTCGGAGAAGACCACGCCCCATCCGAAGGTGTCATCGGGACGATTGCGCTCGTAGACCTCGACCCGCGCTGACGGCAGGGCCTTCTTGAGCAGAATGGACGAGTACAGCCCGGCGGGGCCGCCACCCAGACAGACGATTCGCTTTGCCGGCACGATATCAGGAGCTCACGCGTTGTCGGGCGAACTTGTATCGGCATTTACTTTAGATGTCAACTATATTGGTAGGAACTGCTGACTCGCTGCGCTCGCAATTCGTCAGCGCCGTGATTCGAGCCTTGCTGCAAAGCGTGACATGCTGAAGCAGCAGGTCCAGAACAGCAGTGCCGTGAACAGGTAGCCGGTTGCCATCGAACTCGCGCTCAGCCAGGCGGGGTCGGTCGCGGCCGTCTGCACCATGCCG
>Ga0326726_10000161_pt1 | contig 64926 bp, 49 predicted proteins | sample MHFenrmetagenome_2_FD_207603 | JGI IMG/M metagenome (GOLD analysis project Ga0326726, IMG submission 207603) | Lab enriched peat soil microbial communities from Michigan Hollow, Ithaca, NY, United States - MHF15MN | ecosystem: Environmental > Terrestrial > Soil > Wetlands > Peat | place: USA... | reverse complement strand
ACGAGTCCGCGGACGAGCCCCACGAGCTTGGCGGTATCGCGGGCGTGAAGCCCGAGGGTCGGCTCATCCAGGACGAACGTGACGCCGCTCAGCCGGACGCCGAGGAGCCCGGCCAGGCGCAGCCGCTGGGCCTCGCCTCCGGAGAGCGTGCCCGAGGCCCGGTCGAGGCGGAGGTAGCCCAAGCCGACATCGCGGATGAGATCGAGCCGGCGGGTGATCTCGCCCCGCACCGCGGCCGTGACGGCGGCCGCCCTGGCGTCCAGGGACGCTTCGCCGACGTCCGTGAAGAAGGCCAGGCTGCGCTCGACGGTCAGGGCCTCGAGCTCGGCGATGTTGAGGCCCCGGTACTTGACGTGGAGTGACGCCGGTTTGAGGCGTGCCCCGCCGCAGGACGGGCAGGGGTCGTCTTTCATCAGCACGCGCATGGCCTCGCCGCGATGGTCCGCGTGCTTCCGCGCGTATTCTTCGGCCACGAGCGCGGCCAGGCCCTTCCAGAGCCCACGGAAGCGGAAATCGCCGGCCCGGTGGCCCCGCTTGTAGGACCAAACGATGTCGTAGATCCGGTCGCCCGTCCCGTGCAGGGCCACGTCCCGCTCGGCTTCCGCCAGATCGCGATAGGGCTTGGCGAAGTCCAGGCCCGCGGCCGCGCCGGCTGCCTTGAGAGCGGCGACGAACTGGCCGTGAGGATCGCCGTAGAACCGTCCGGTCTTGGTCCCGTCCATCGCGCCGGCCAGAAGCGACTTGGCCGGGTCGGTGATCAGCCGCTCGGGGTCGGTCACAGTGATCGTCCCCAGCCCCTTGCAGGCCGGGCAGGCTCCCTGCTCGTGATTGAAGGAGAACATCGAGGCCGTGAGCGGCCGGCCCCGGAGCTCCGGCGGGAGAGCGCCGGCGCGGGAGTAGAGCAGGCGATAGTAATCGTGGATCTCGGTCATGGTCCCGACCGTCGAGCGCGGGTTCGAAGAAGCGGCGGACCGGGCCACCGCCACCGGCGGCGTGAGACCGCGGGCCGCGGCGAAATCCGGGCGGCCGCCCTTGTCGATGAGCGCCCGGACGTAGGCCGAGAAGCTCTCGATGTACCTTTGCCGCGAGGCCGCGAAGAGCGTGTCGAAGACGAGCGACGACTTGCCTCCGCCGGACGGCCCGCAGACGGCCGTGAACTTGCGGAAAGGGATGCGGACATCGAGGGAGCGAAGATTGTGGGTCGAGACGCCCTCGAGGACGATGGGGCCGTCAGCGCCGGGCTGCGTCCGGTCCCAGCCCGCGTATGGACGCAGGCCCTTGATCTCCCCCCGCAGGGCGCGCCCGGTGAGCGAGTCGGGGCAGGCCTCGATCGCGTCGGGGCGGCCCGACGCGACGACCCGGCCGCCGTCCTCGCCGCTGCCGGGCCCGAGATCGACGACGTGATCGGCGGCCCGGATGACGTCGGGATGGTGCTCGATGGCGATGACCGTGCGGCCGAGCCGGACCAGCTCCTGGAGGGCCGCCACGAGGAGCTCGACGTCGGCCCGGTGCAGGCCCGTCGTCGGCTCCTCGAGGATATAGAGGGCCGGCCCGGCCGCCGACCGCCTCATCTCCGAGGCCAGCTTGACCCGCTGGGCCTCGCCGCCCGAGAGCGTCGTCGAGCTCTGGCCCAACTTGAGATAGCCGAGGCCGAGACGTTTCAGGACCCCGAGGTCCGCGGCTAGCCGGGGCGTCCCCGCGTAGAAGTCGGCGGCCTCGTCGACGCTCATCTCCAGAACGTCGTGGATCGACCGGCCCCTGTCGCGCACGGCCAGGGTCTCGTCGTTGAAGCGGCGGCCCTCGCAATCGAGGCAGGGGACCTCGACGTCGCCCAGGAAATGCATGCCGATCTGGATGAGCCCCGCGCCCTGGCAAGTCTCGCAGCGGCCGCCGGCGACGTTGAACGAGAACCGGCCCTTGCCGAAGCCCTTGGCCTGGGCCTCCGGAAGGGCCGCGAAGAGGTCCCGAATGCGATCGGAGATCTTCGTGTAGGTCGCGGGGTTCGAGCGAGGGGTCCGGCCGATCGGCGATTGGTCGACCTCGATCGTGCGGCCCACCGGGCTGTCGATCTCGATGCCGTCGGCGTCGGGCCCCGGGCCGAGCCGGCCGGACCGCAGCCGCTCGGCCAGGACGCGGCGGACCAGGGTCGATTTGCCCGCCCCGGAAACGCCGGTCACGACGTTCAGGGCGCCGATACGGAACTCGACGTCGACGTTCCTGAGGTTATGAAGCCGGGCCGACCGGACGACGAGGCGGCCGGTCCCGGGCCGTCCCTGGGAACGCGCCGCGGGGAGTCGTTCGCCGGTCAGATAGTCCCGGGTCGGGCTCGTCCCCTTCGCCAGGCCGGCCAGGCCGGATGCCGGGCCCTGATAGAGGACCCGGCCGCCAGCCTCTCCCGGGCCGGGCCCGAGATCGATCAGGTGGTCGGCGGCACGCATCACATCCTCGTCGTGCTCGACGACGAGGACGGTGTTGCCGTTGTCGCGGAGCTCGGCGAGGAGGCCGAGCAGGCGGGCCGTGTCGGCCGGATGCAGCCCGGCCGTCGGCTCGTCGAGGACGTACAAAACGCCCCGCAGCTGGCTTGCGACCTGGGAGGCCAGCCGGATGCGTTGGATCTCGCCGCCGGCGAGCGAATCCGCGGCCCGGTCGAGCGTGAGGTAGCCGAGGCCCAGGCGTTCGAGTAGGTCCGTCTTCGCCAGAAGCGAATCGCGGATGGCCTCCCCGGCGGCCAGGTCGGCGGCCGCGAACGTCAGGCGCCGGAACTCCCCGGCCAGGGCCCGGACGGTGAGGGCGCTGAAATCGGCGATCGATCGTCCGGCCACGGTGACCCCGAGGGACTCGGGCCGGAGGCGCCGGCCGCCGCAGGCCCGGCAGGCGAGCGTCCGGGCGAAGCGGAGGATGTTGTCGTTCCGCTTGGTCCTCAGGATCGCGTCCATGACCGGCAGGATGCCCCGGTAATAGCCCTCCTCGCGCGGCTTGGCCACGATGCCTTTCCAGCGCAGGCGCGACTCGAGCGGGTGCTTGCCGTAGCGGATGAGGATCCGGTCGCTGCCGTTGAGGACGATATCCCGCTGCGCCTCGGTCAGGTCGCGCCAGGGGATGTCGACCGATAAGCCGTGGGCCCGGCAAACCTCGTCCAGGACCTCCATCGTCACCTGGGAATAGATGATGTAGCCGTTCGGAGTCGTCAGGGCCAGGGCCCCCTGGCGCAGGGTCTTGGCCGGGTCGGCGACGAGGAGATCGGGATCAATGCGATCTTCGACGCCGAGGCCGTGGCAGGCGGGACAGGCCCCTTCGGGCGAATTGAACGAGAATTGGCTCCGCGAAAGGCGGGCCCCGTCGGGGGAGCGGCCCAGCCGGGCGAAGAGAAGCCGAAGGTCGTCATGGAGCTCGGTCAGGGTCCCGACCGTGGATCGTGGGCCGGGGGAAGAGACCTTCTGACTGACCGCCACGGCCGGGGCCAGGCCGCTGATGTGGCCAACGTCGGGGCGACGGAGCTTGCCCATGAACTGCCGCGCGTACGACGAGAACGTCTCGAGATAGCGGCGCTCGGCCTCGCGGAAGACGACGTCGAAGACGAGCGAGGACTTGCCGGAGCCCGAGACGCCGGTGACGACCGTCATCCGGCCGTGCGGGATATCGACGTCGACGTCGCGGAGGTTGTTCTCGGCGGCGTGACGGATGCTCAGAACGTCCATGGATGGACTATTATCCCCGCCGCCGGACGATCGGTCAAACTTGTAAAGGGGCAGGTTCACCTGTGCGCGCTTTCTCTCTTGGGAATTGCGTGGGAGATATGCACCTCTTGTTCGTGTCATCGGTCAATTCGGTTGCGAATGGATGTGTACATCTGTGCATATCTAAGGCGACATCGAGGGGGCGGGTGGCTGAACCGGGGTCAGTGGTTCGTCGGGCGTTCGCCCAGGTAGGTTCGATACCCGGCCAGATGAGACTTGAAATACGAGCCGTCCAGGGACTCGCGGCGGACGTACTTGCCGCTGCCGGGGGCGTGGATGAAGACGCCGTCGCCGATATAGATCCCGACGTGGCTGAGGGGGCCTCCGGGTACGGCCGTGAAGAAGACAAGATCGCCTTTCCGGAGCTTGTCCCCCGGCACGGGCGTTCCCGCCTGGTATTGGTCCCCGACCAACCGGGGCATGGCCAGCCCGTTCAGCTGATAGACGGCCCTGACGAGGCCGCTGCAATCGAAGCCCGAGCGGGTCGAGGTCCCGCCCCAGGCGTATTCGACCCCGATGAAGCTCTTGGCCGTTTCGACCAGCCTGTCCCGGACGACCGCGGCCGGAGGCGGAGAGACATCGGCCGGGGGTTTCGTCAGACTGGGCCTGGTCACGGCGTAGTCTGCAGGGCCGACGATGAAAAAAGCGCCGATGCGTCCTTGATCCTTGAGCTTGTCGGCCTCGGCCAAGGCCGCTTCCTGGGTGGGGAAGTTGCCGAACCGGACTTTGAAAAGGCCGGCCCCGCTCGGGAAATAAAAAGCGTCCAAGCCCGCCGCCGTCAGCGTTTTGGCCAGGGCTATGGCATTTTCGAGGACGGCAAACGCGCCCACTTGGATCGTATAGCCCATGCGGGACAGGGATTCGGCAGGGGACCCCGACGGAGCCTGCCGCTCGGGCTCGGCGAATGTGGGCCGGGAACCCTCAGGGCCTGGCGGGACGGTCCGGGGGTGCGTCCGGCACCCGGCCAGAAAGGCCGCGGAGGCAACCATTAGGACGGCGGAGAGCCGGACAACCTGTGCCGATCTCATTTTCCTCATGATTTTAGTCGTAACAGGCCGGGTTTGTCGAATCCCGTATTCAGAGGCTTCGACTTGACATGGGCCGATCAGCGACCTAATCTCATATTAACGAGGGAGAGGGGAATTCCTTAACGGCCTCGTGCCGGATATCGTCGAAGACCGCCCCCTTTCCCACGGACTCTTCATCGCCGCCTTTAAGGGCGAGAAGCTCCCGCCAACCGTGGCTGTCTTCTCGCCGGACGGCCTGGACCGGGTCCGGCTCGTTACGGCGAACGGGCCTGAGACGACCGCATTGCTTGCCTTCGAGGCCTGCTCTTCGCATTACGTCTCCCTTCCCTGGTATTCGGCCATCGCCTCCGCTCCTGGGATATCAAGCGCGGATTCCAAACGACGTTCCTGGCTGCCTTCGGGGCACGGTCTCGTCGACCCAATAACCGTCGGCTGGTATAGCGAGCATCCTGCCACAGCCTCGGCCGGGGAGGCGGAAACGACGGGTGCTCAGGCCCTTCATTATGAGATTGAAACGACGGTTCATAAGAACATGGATGTCGAAGGTCGGACGATGCTCCGCCTTCGCGCGGGGCCCGGCGGGGTGCGCGTCATCCCCGTCGACCTCTTCTCGAAACTGCGCCTCGCAACGATAACGCAAAAAGGGGAAGCGGGGATGCCGATAGAAATTCCTTTTATCCAAAGCTGCGAAGAGTCCCCGGACCCAGTCCTCGTCATCCTTCCCAGCCCACTCGCTTCGGGCGAGGAAGCGGAACTCGAGTTTGCATACCGGGGCAACGGCGTCATTCAAGACGACTATGAAGGTATGCACATCTTAGCCCCCGGGGATTGGTATCCGGTCCTGAATGCGGCTCGGGATTGGGCTATCTACGACCTCACTTATCGGATTCCTAGGAAGCGGGGAATTGTCTCGGTAGGCAAGTTCGTGGGCTCAAGCGACGATGGGGAGTTCAAGATTTATCACTTTGCCACGGGAAGCCCTGTCCGCGGGGCCGCCTTCAACTACGGGGATTTCTTGAATATCGAACGGGACGACCAGGTCTCGGGCGTCAGGATTGGGGTCAGCATAAGCCGCACATCGCCGTACCACCTCTGGGCTACCTCTCAGGATGATATCCGCAGAGTAGCCTGGGACGTCCTGGCGGACAGCATTAATACGGCCCGCGTCGGAACGGCCTATTTCGGCCCGCTCGTCCAGAATGACATTGCCGTGTCCGAGCAACCGCAATGGGGCTTCGGGCAAAGCTGGCCGACGTTGATCTATATCCCGGCCATTGCTTTTGTAGAATCCTTCTTGCGAGTCGACCCTTGGCGAAAGGAGATAATACCCCGCGCGTTCGCACAGCAGTGGTGGGGGAACAGTATAGGGTCGGCAACGTACCGGGACGCCTGGCTCGAGGACGGGTTAACTGAATTCACAGTCGGGCTGGTTCTTGAGAACGCCCTTGGCGCGAAGGAATTCAGAGATTATTGGAAACGGGTGAGAAAGGATATCCTGGACAACGGCGAGATCGGTCCGATCTCGTTGGGACGCCGCCTGACGAGTCAGAAAACACCTGACGCCTACAAAACGATCGTCCGCTATAAGGGCGCCTTCGTCGTCCAGATGCTAAGGAACCTCTTTCGGGACGAGCGCAGCGCGAATCCCGACCAGCGATTTATCGGGATGATGAAGGATTTCGCCACGACCTGGGCCGGGCGGAACCCAACAACGGCGGATTTCCGGGCGATCGTCGAGCGACATGCTCCGCCGGCCCTCGCCGGGGACATGGGCTGGTTCTTCCGCCAATGGATCGAGGGCACGGCTATCCCGGAGATCAAGGCGGCCATCCGCATCGAAGAAGGCGCGAACGGGCATTACCTGCTCACCGGGGAGATCACGCAATCGGAGGTCCCCGGAGATTTCAGGAGCATCCTGCCGGTTTACCTGGAACTCGAAAAGGGCCGATTCGAGAGGAGCGCCCAAGTGAGCATTATTGGGAACAGCACGCTTATCGTCCGGCAGGAGATCCCGCTGCCGAAAAAGCCCCTCGGCGTCATCGTCAATCCGAACCACGAGTGGCTGACCAGGTGAATAGTAGAGTTGTTCTCTAGTAAAGGACATCCCCGCCGATTTCCCCGCCTAGATCTAGAACGGATCCGGCCCCGGGCCTGCGCCCTTCCTCGGGCGTTCGGCCCGAGCTTCAGGGGCTTGACCCCGACCCTGCCCCGTCCTATTATCGCCTCATGACGGCTCGGACCGTCGATCGATCAAGTCACGGAGGTTTCCCGATGAAACGACAGCCCATTCCCGCCCTGTTCCTTGTCGCGCTCTTCCTGTTCGCCGCGGCGCCGGGACTCCTGGCCCAGTCTCCCGGTTCGGATGTCGTCAAGAAGCTTGGCGACTTCGACGCTTACATGGCCAAGATCCTCAAGGACTGGAACGCGCCGGGGATCGGCGTCGGAATCGTCGTCGGCGACAAGCTCGTCTTCGCCAAGGGCTACGGCTTCCGCGATTACGGCAAGAAGCTGCCCTACACCCCGACGACGCTCCATCAGATCGCCTCGAACACCAAGCTGTTCACGGCCGTCGCCGCCGGGATGCTGGTCGACGAGGGCAAGCTGAACTGGGACAAGCCGGTGCGGGAATCGGTCCCGACCATCACCTTTTACAACGACCTCCTCAACAACACGGTCACGTTGCGCGACATGCTGTCCCACCGGACCGGCATCACCCGCCACGACACGATCTGGTACAAGTCCGATTTCACGCGCAAGGAGCTGTTCGACCGGACCAAGTATCTCGAGCCGAGCGCGCCGCTGCGCCAGACCTTCCTCTACAACAACCTGATGTACGCCGCCGTCGGGTACATGATCGAGCTCCAGTCCGGCAAGCGCTGGGAGGATTTCCTCCGGGAACGGCTCTTCGGCCCGCTGAAGATGGCCAACACGACCTTCTCGGTGGCCGAGATGATCAAGAAGCCGGAGCCCGGGGTGCCGTTCACCGAGAAGCGTGACACCTTCGAGCTCTACCAGATCCCTTACTACGAGGACATCGACGGCGTGGCCCCGTGCGGCGCCATCATCTCCAGCGTCGAAGACATGTCGCACTGGCTCATCGCCCTGATGAACGGCGGCAAGTTCGAGGGCCGGCAGGTTATCCCGGCCGACGTCGTCAAGGCCACGCTCGAGCCGGCCATCGCCCTGCCGAACACCGCCGCCGAGACGCGCGGCTTCTGGGAGGTCCTGAACGGCGTTTACGGCATGGGCCGCTGGACGGCCTCGTATCGGGGCCATCTCATCGCTTATCACGGCGGCGACCTGCCCGGCTTCCATTCCCAGGTCTCCTACCTGCCCAAGGAGGGGATCGGCGCTATCGTTTTCGTCATCGGCGACCACTGCGCCGGGCTGTACAACATCGTCAGCTACAACATCTACGAGCGGCTCCTGGGCCTCGACCAGACGCCCTGGAGCGCCCGTCAGCTCGAGGTGCGCCTGAAGGCCAAGAAGGCCGGTACCGAGTCCCGGGCCAAGGCGGGGGGCGAGCTCGTCCCGAACACCAAGCCCTCCCATGCCCTGGCCGACTATGCCGGCGAATACGAAAACGCGGCCTACGGGGTCCTCAAGGTCAACATGAAGGACAGCGGCCTGTGGCTCGATTTCCACAAGATCGTCCTGCCGCTCAACCACTTCCACTACGATCGCTTCGACACCCCGGACGACGAGCAATTCGGCAAGACCTCGCTCAACTTCCAGACCAACCCCCAGGGCGACGTGGACAAGGTCGTAAGCTCCCTCGACGAGGCGGAGGTGGTCTTCACCCGCAAGCCGGCGACGCTCGACGCGGCCATGCTCCAGAAGCTGGCCGGGATCTACGAGACGCCGGTCGGGGTCAAGTTCGAGGTCGTGCTCAAGGAGGACGGCGGCCTCTACCTGCGGTTCGCCGGCCAGTCGGACGAGAAGCTCATCCCCTACAAGGGGCTGAAGTTCCGGATCAAGGACTTCTCCGACGTCGTCTTCGAGTTCACGGTCGAGAACGGCGTCGTCAAGAGCCTCAAGCAGGTCGACCCGGCCGGGGAGACGGTCTTCCCCAGGAAGTGACCGGGCCGGCCGGCGACCGGATCAACGCGCCGAGCGGACCATCCGAACCGGGCCGAGAAGGCCCGAGGGCAGCAAGGGCGAGTCGGCCTGGTAAAACTCGACCGCCGTATAAGTGTAGGTCTTCGTCACGCCTGGCTGCTTGTCGCCGATCAGGCGGTTGACCCACAGGTTGGCCACCTTGATCTCGAGCGTGTTGGCGCCGGGCCTCAGGGCCTCGGTCGCGTCGACACGGAACGGCCTCTTCCATACCACGCCGAGCGGCGTGCCGTTGACCTTGACCTCGGCCAGGTTCTTGACGTCGCCCAAGTCGAGCCAGAGCCGGGCTCCCGACGCGATCCAATTCGCGGCCACGCTGACGCTCGCCGTGTAGGTCGCCGTTCCGGAGAAATACTTCACTCCCGGATCGGCGTTCTCGCTCAATGAGGTCAGACGGTCGAGGGTGATCGTGGCCGGCGCGCCGCGGTTGGGCTGAAAAGCCACGTTCCACGGGCCGGAGACAGTGGCCAGTTCCGTCTCGACCGCCTCGGGTAGGGCCCGGGCGGGCTCGGTCGCGGCCTTGCGGAAGACCACGAAGACGGCGTCGTCCGGCTCGAGTCGCAGCGGCACGATCGTCCGCCCGTTGGCCATGAGGTAAGAAGCGGGTTCTACCGCGCCGCTCACGGCGTGCCAGAGCTCGGGGGCTTTGCCCGTCACCCGGAAGCTCGCTTCGACCGTCTCCCATTGCGTACTGCGGTTGACGACCCAGTAGAGGTCGCCGTCCGGGAGAGCCCGGTGGACGAAGGCCAGGTTCGTCTCGGGGCGCGGTCTCGTGTAAGTGAGATCAGGAGAGGCCCCGAGGACCTCCAGCGCCTGGGCCAGGGGCGCGTCCGCGAAGACCCTGCCTTTTCCGGCGGCGCCCGACCAGAGTTCGTCGGCGATCGCCCGGGCCTCGGCCTGGTCGTCGGCCAGGCTGGGGCTGTCGACGGGCTTGGGCCCGACGACGATCGCGCCTTCTTTCACCAGGTCGCGGATCTTCCGCAGGACGGGGAGCGGCATGTGCCGGCTGTTGGCGTCGAGAGCCAAGAGCCGGTAGCTCATACCCGACGGCGTGACGAGCCGGCCGTCCTTGACCGCGAGGCGGGTGAGCAGGGCGTCCGTATTGATGAAGTCAGAGCGGAAGCCGGCCGGGATCGCCGGCATCTTATCGCCGAACAGGGCGGTGATGTTCGAGTCCTCGCCGTAATAGTAGGCGATGTCGGCGACGAAGCGGCCCTGCTGGAGCAGGTAGGAGCTGCGGGCGAGATACGTCGTCCAGGGCCGGGCCATCTCGGCCCAGGTCTCGTGCCGGTTGAACCACTGGCCGAAAGGCCCCAGGCCGAGCCCGGGGATCTTGTCGTCCGTCGCTTGGTGGACCGAGGTGTGGATGATGAAGCGGTTGAGGCCGTTGGTCATCATCCGGTCGGCCGTGGACTTCAGGGTTTCGGGCGAGTAAGCCCAGGCGTTGCGATAGACCGTCAAGGATTCGGCGGCGACCAGGTTCTGGCCGTAGATGTGGGCCACGGAGGCCGATTCCTGGACATCCGAATCGTAGTGGGGGCTGGCCTGGCCCGGGCGCTCGAGCCAGGTCGCGCTCATGGGGATGTCGGCCCGGCGCTTGACGTCCATGCCGTCGCCGATGAAGGCCCGGCCACCCTCGTGCGATTCCGTGTATCGGCCCATGCCGCGGGCATGCAGGATGTCGGTGAGCTGATCATAGTGGTTCTCGGCCACGAGCTCACCCAGGGTCTTGCGGAAATCCCAGAGGAAGCGGTCGCTCGCCGCGGCGCTCTCGACGATGCGGCCGGCCAGGATCGGCAGCCAGGCGTGCATGTCGTAGCCCCGGCGCTTGGCGAACTCGAGGAACAGGCGGTCGGTCCAGTTGGCGACTCCGGCCTCCCAGCTGTCGGTGATGACGTACTGGAGGCCGCGCTTGCCCATGAGGCCGCCCGCGGCGTTCTTGTACTGATCGAGATAATTGTCGAAGTAGGCTTTGACATAGGTCTTGTCGAGCTTGTCGACCTCGAGGCCGGTGGCCTCCGGAGAGGCCGGGGCGTTGCGGGCGCCGGTGAGGGAGTAGCCAAAGCGCAGGATGAGCCACTTGCCGGCCGGGGGCGTCCAGACGAGACGGCCGTCGGGCCCCATCTTCGCTGTAAGGTCAACGACGTCGGCCCGGCGCACCGCGTCGGCGGCCGGGACGTCAGGCGTAGCCAAGTCGTAGAGGCCCGGTGTGGAATCGAAAGCGGCCTTGTCCTGGAACCGGTTGACGGGCGCGACCGTGTGGAGGACGAGCTCGGTGACCCGGGTCCCGACGGGCCCGTTCTGGGCCTCGCCGTCGGCCTGAGGCGCCCCCGGTCTCGGGGCCAGGGTGGGGAAGGCCACGCGGAAGAACCTGGCCGAAGTCTGAGAGAGAACGAGGGTCACGGCGCCGGGCGGGATCGTCTGGAGCTTCCGGAAAACGGTCCCGTCGTCGCTGGCCTCCAGTTCCGGATCGCCGAAGTTCACCTGACGGCCCTTCCGCTCCGCGAGCAGGGTGATGCCGCGGACCGTCAGGGGTTTATCGAATTGGTATTGGATCCAGGCCTTTCCGTCGACCGGGGCCGCGGGCAGGAGCTCGCCCTTGGCGAAGTCACCGTCGGTGAGGGCGGCCAGGCCGAACGAGCCGCCGCTCGACGTGACCTTGGCTCCGAGTTCCGTCAGGGTCCGGTCCCCCTCGGGAAGGCGGAAGGCGACGACCGCGCTATCGGCGTAGAACTGCGGTTCCTTTTCCCGGCCGCTGGGGACGTTCTGATAGGGCCCGGTCGTCGACGGCGGCTTGGGCAGCAGCCCGTCGAAGGGACGACCCCCTTCGAGGCGCGTCTCGCTCCAGACATATTTCTTCATGGCCTGGGCCGGAGGGACCCAGGGCCCGCCGCTCTCGCTCCATCCCGGCGAGCCGGCGATGGCCATCTCCAGGCCGAGCTTATCGGCGAGCGTGGCCGTGAACTTGAAGGCGTCCTTCCAAGCCGGCGTCATGTAAACGAGGCGCTTGGCCACGATCTGCGGCGTGTCGAGCCCGGCGTCGAAGTTTTGGAAGCCGGCGACCCCGGCCCGCTTCATCCATTCGAGGTCGGCCTGGATCCCTTCCTTGGTGACGTTGCCGCTCATCCAATGCCACCAGACCCGGGGCCGGGCCGAGTCCGGCGGGTCGGCGAAACCCTGGGCCAGCGCATCCCCGGGGTTTTGGGCCAAGACGTTCCCCGGGCCGGTCAGTACGGTGATGGCCAGGGCGAGACCGGTCATCTTGATCAAAACGGGAAGGTTCTTCATGGGCGGTCCACCTTTCATCCGGGCCCTTCTCGAAGGGGAGGAGCCAGGCCCTCGAAGGCCAAGCATAGGGGCGCCGCGGGCCGATGTCAATCATTGTCAAGCCGGCTCGGAAGATGCTACAGTGGGCCGGGGATCCGCTCATGCCCGCCGATTACAGGCAAATGACCGCCGATCTTCTGGCCTTCTACGATTTCCGGGCCAAGACGGTCCTCGATGTAGGGGGCGGCGGCGGCCAGCTCATCGAGTTCGGCCGGGCGGCGGGCCGGGTCCTGGCCCTGGATATCGACCCGGCGGCCCTCGAGCGGCTTCGAGAGAGCCTCAGCACCGCCGGCCTCGGCGACAAATTCGAGCTCATCCTGGGCGATTTCTTCAATATCGATCTCGAGGCCGACGTCGTTCTCTTCGAATTCAGCCTTCACGAGATGGCCGATCCGGCCGCGGCCGTCGAACGGGCCCGGTCGATGGCCCCGGACGTCGTCGTGTTCGACCACTGGCCCGGCTCTCCCTGGGCCTATCTCGGCGCCGAGGAGGACAAGGTCGCGTCGAGCTGGGCCTCGCTCGAACGCTTCCAGGTCAAGAAGGCGCGGAGATACGAAACGGTCCAGGCCTTTGGCGGATACGAGCCGCTGCATGACCGCGTGAAGGGCCAGGGCGAAACGAGCCTGGCCAGGATCGGGCCTTACCGCGGACAGCGCGATATCCGCATCCCCATGCCCTACGGCCTGGCTTTGATCGAAGGATCAAAGCCTCGCCGGCCGCCCAGGAGTTCGTGACCATGACACCGACCAGACGCGTCCCTGGGTTTCGGGCCCTGATCGTGGCGGGTCTTGTCCTCTCGATAGGGCTTCCCTTCGGCGTCTCCTGCCGCCGCCCCCCAGCCGGGCCGGCGCGGGTCGTCTCCGACATCGACCCTCTCCGCTCCGTCATCGTCCTGGCTCCCTCGCCCAAGGAGCGGAAAGAGACCTACGGCCTCTACGCGGATTCCCCGACCTTCGTTCTGATGTACGAGGACGGCTTGGTCCGTCAGCATATGGGCCTTACGGACCTGCTCCGTAACCGCGGCGTCCGGGTCCTGGACCTGGCCGCCCTGCTCGACGAGGCCCTGACCAACGCCCGCCGGGAGGGTCGGCTCGAGCAGGCTTTGGCCGAGATCTTTCCGGAGGAGTCTTCCCGCCTCAAGAACGAGCTCTCCCGGATCACCGCCGACGCCGTGCTCGGCCGCGAGCCCGATCTCTTCTTTCGTTATGACGCCAAGGGGGCTCTGGCCCCGCTCGTGCCGACCAGCGGGGCCTTCATCTTCACCCGGGACTTCGCCGTCTCGACGCCTGCCGGGATCATCATCACCAACGGCCGTCCGAAGTGGCGGGAGCAGGAACATCGGATCGGGCGGTTCATTTTCCGTTACTCTCCGTCGCTCCGCGCCTTTCCGATCGCCTTCGACGCCGAAGCGGAAGGCGTCCGCTGCGACGGCGGGGACATCATCGTCAAGGACGCGCGGACCCTTCTGATGGGCATCGGGAATCTCAGCGACCGCGAGGCGGCCGTCAAGATCGCGAGGAAGCTCGGCCTCGACGTCCTCGGAGTGGCCATGCCGCCGATCGAGGGCTTTTCCGGGGTCAACTTCGAGATCATGCACCTCGACACCGTCTTCAATTTCGTCGATCAAAAGAAAGTCCTGACCGTGCCCTATTTTTTCGAGAAGCGCTACGCGGCGGACAATCCCGCCGTCAAGTATTTCCAGGCCGTCCAGGCCCGACCGGCGGGGGAGCCCCGGAAAGGCGGCCTCGACCTGCCGGTCTCTTTGAAGGCGGCGATCCAGGCCATCCCCAAGATCGGCTGGCTGACCTTGTTCAAGGCCGGAACGGGCGAGTCCAGGGACCTGGGCGTGAAGCTCGCCGATTATCTCCGGGACGAGGGCTACGAGATCATCCCGGTCGGCGGCGAGATCGGGTCGCTTCCGGAAGATCGCTATATCGACGACCGGGTCCTCTATGAGCTCAGCCTTCAAGCGGCGAACGTGGTCCAACTGGGCCCCGGGACGGTCGTCGCCTACGCCCACAACCCTTACACCATCGCCGCCCTGAGGGCCAAAGGGATCAACGTGCTGACCATCGACGGCAAGTATCTGGCCGACGGGATGGGCGGGCCCCACTGCCTGACCATGCCGCTATCGAGAGCGCGTTGAACCGCCGGAGGTCTGCCGGCAGCGGGGCCCTTCGGTGCCTGAACAGGCCCAAGCTGGCCCTCGAGAGGTCCCGAGGCCCGGACCGGGGCCGTGCGCCGGCGGGCGACATCCTGCCTCGCTCCGTGATATGATGCCCCGGTCCTATATGAGGGGAACATGCTCGAGATCAAGAACCTGACCAAGTCCTACGGCGACGTCCTGGCCCTCGACCGGTTCAGCCTCGACCTCAAGAAGGGCGAGGTCCTGGGCCTGCTGGGGCCGAACGGCGCGGGCAAGACGACGCTCATCTCCATCCTGGCCGGCACCGTCCGGGATTTCACCGGCACTGTGACCTTCGAGGGCCGGAACCTGTTCGCGGACCGCCGCCTGAAGAACCGGCTCGGCATCGTGCCCCAGGACATGGCTTTCTACGAAGAGCTCAGCGCCATGGACAACATGCTGTTCTGGGGCGGGCTCTACGAGGCCTCCCGGGCCGCACTGAAGAAGCGGGCCGCGGAGCTCCTGGACGTCGTCGAGCTCTCCGGCCGGGCCAAGGAGCCAGTCAAGAACTTCTCCGGCGGCATGAAGCGCCGGCTCAACACCGCGATCGGCCTGCTCCACAAGCCCGACCTGCTACTCCTCGACGAGCCCACGGTCGGCATCGACGTTCAGGCCAAGGTCAGCATCCTCGACATCATCCGGAACGTCGGCGCGGCCGGCACGGCCGTCATCTTCACGACCCATCAGCTGGCCGAAGTGGAAACGACGTGCTCCCGCATCGCCATCATGGACCACGGCCGCATCCTGGCCCAGGGCACCCTTGACGAGCTCATCCGCATCGTCGGCGAGCGGGACATCGTCGAGATCACCGGGGAATTCGCCGCCGCGGCCTTCTCGGAGGCCGTCCAGGGCCTGGCCGGGGAGCGGGTCGAGCTCCTCTCGGCCACGGACGGCCTGGCTTCGCTGGCCGTGTCCGATACCGAGCAGATCCCCCGGATCATGGACCGGCTTTTCCAGCGCAAGCTGGCCGTCACCGACATGAAGATCAAGTCGCCGAGCCTGGAGACGGTCTTCCTGAAGCTGACCGGCCGGACCCTGAGGGATTAGAGACCGGCCATGAGACGCCTTCTCCTCGTCCTCGAGACCGACGTGCGGCGCCACCTCAAGTCCCCCGCGGCCATCCTCATCTTCATCGCCATCCCCCTGTTCATGACCGCGCTCATCGGCATCATCTTCGGGCCCCGGGAAGGGGAGAACACGCTGCCGCGGATCCCCGTCGTCCTCGTCGATCACGACAAGAACATCGCTTCGCGGCTGCTCCTCGGGGCCTTCGACGCCGACCAGATGAAGAAGATGTTCGAGGTGACGGTGGCCGACGAGGCGGAAGGCCGCCGGCGGATGGAAAAGGGGCGGGCTTCGGCCGTCGTCATCGTGCCCGAGAAGTTCACCCTCGACCTGCTCGAGGCCAAGACGACGACCCTGACCGTGGTCAAGAATCCGGCCGAGCAGTTCCTGCCCGATGTCGTCGAGGAGTTCATGGCCACCATGGCCGTCATCCTCTCGGGCGCCGTCCAGGCCTTCGCTCCGGAGGCCCAGGGCGTCCGGGCCATGCTCGACTCCCCGGTCGATGCCATCGCCTGGGACAAGCTCGGGCCCGAGTTCGGGCGGGCCCAGAAGAAGATCGTCGCTGCCCAAAGATCCCTCAGCCCGTTGCTCATCGGGATCAAGGCCGAGGACGTCAAGGCCGCCGGGGCCAAACCCCAGTTCACCCGCAGAGACCTCTTCTCGATCATGCTGCCGGGCATGGCCATCATGTTCCTCCTGTTCATCGTCCAGACCCTGATGCGGGACATCATTTCCGAGCGCGAGGACGGTAAGCTCCGGCGACTGATGACGACCCCGCTCCGGCCGCTCGAGCTCATCGGCGCCCGCCTCGCCGGCGGCTGGGTCATGGGCCTGGCGGTGCTCCTGGTCATGGTCGCCCTCGGCACGCTGATCTTCCGGGCGTATTGGGGGAATTTCGGGGCTTTCCTCGTCCTCGGCGCGGCGGCTTCGTTCTGGACGGCCGCCTTCTTCGGCTTCTTCTGCGCCATGGTCCGCAACCGCAACCAGGCCGGCGCGCTCGGCGCCCCGATCATCCTGGCCTTCAGCCTGTTCGGGGGTTCGATGATGAACCCGGAAGCCATGCCCAAGGCCTTTAAGACGGTCAGCGTCTTCACTCCCAACCACTGGTTCATCGAGGGCGCCGCCCAGGTCCGGGCCGGCCAGTTCCCGACCCTGGCGCTGGCCATCCTTGTCGCGACCGGCGTCGTCCTCACGGCGCTGGCTGTGCCGGCCCTGCGCCGCAGGACCCTGGGGTGACCATGAGGACCCTCCAGCGCATCCTCCACGTGGCCTGGAACGACCTGCGCATCATGGTCGGCGACAAGGTCTTCTTTTTCTGGTCGCTCGTCTTCCCGATGCTCTTCATCGTCCTCTTCGGCCTGGTCTTCAAGGCCTCCGATAACGCGCCGGCCGTCGCCGAGCTGACCGTGGTCAACCTCGATCAAGGCGGCTGGGGCGCCTATTTCATCGACAAGATCAAGGGTCCCGGGATCGAGGTGAAGGTCGCGGCTGCCGAGCCGGCCGAGTACACCCGGATGATCGTCCTGCCCGCCGACTTCTCGGCCCGGATCGAGGCCCGGCGCGCCCAGACAGTGTCCTTCAAAAAGAGGGAGGACGCCTCGTCCAAGGCGGCGGCCCGGGTTGAAACGCGCCTCTATCAGGCCATCGCCCGTGTGCTCAGTGAGATCGTCCTTTACGGCGACGGCGACCTTTCGAAATTCTTCGACCACCACGCCGAGTTCCGCGACATCGTCCAGGTGAGGTCGAGGTTCCCCGAGAAGACGGTGACCGTCGTGCCGAGCGGCTTCGACCACTCTATCCCCGGCACGACCATCCAGTTCATCATGATGATGGTCATGATCTACGGAGGCATCTCGGTCCTCGAGGACCGCAAGAAGGGCGTCCTGGCCCGCATGCTCTTCTCGCCCCTCTCGCAGGCCGAGGTCTTCCAGGCCAAGCTCCTGGGACGGTGGATGATGGGTCTTGTCCAGGCCCTCATCCTGATCGTCGTCGGCAAGATCTTCTTCAAGCTGAACCTGGGCGACCTGCCCCTGGCCCTGCTCGTCATCGCCGTGTTCTCGCTGGCCATGGCCGCCCTCAGCGTCTTCATCGGCTCCGTGCTCACCAAGGAGGACCTGATCATCGGGCTGGCCGTCCTCCTATCGAACATCTTCGCCGGACTGGGGGGCTGCTGGTGGCCGAACGAGATCGTACCGCTCGGGGTCCGTCGGGTGGCCATGATCTCACCGGCCTACTGGGCCATGGACGCCCTGACCAAGCTGCGGTTCTTCCAGGGTGGGCTGACCGATATCCTGCCGCACCTCGGGATCCTGCTGGCCTTATCCATCGTCCTCGGCGCCGTCGCCGCGCGGTCCTTCAAGGTTCGGGACTAGAGCGTCCCGTTACGCCGCGGGCGAGGCCGGGGGCTCGGCCGGCGCGGCCAGCGGCAGAACGATGCGGAAGGTCGTTCCCTCGCCGACGCGGCTCTCGACCTCGATCGTCCCGCCGTGCATCTTGGCGATCGACGTGGCGATCGACAACCCCAGTCCCGTGCCGCCCTCGCCGTCCGTCCGGACCCGGTCGGCCCGGTAGAACCGGTCGAAGATGAACGGCAGGTGCTCGGCGGCGATGCCCGTCCCCGTATCGCCGATCGTGATCACGGCCCGGCCGTCCTGTTTCAGGACCGAACCGGAGACCGTCCCTCCCGACGGCGTGTAACGCAGGGCGTTGTCGAGGATGTTCAGGAAGAGCTGTCTCAGCCGGACCCGGTCGCCGTTGACGACGACGCTGTCCAGGGGGCCGAAGTGGAGCGTCAGGCCCCGGTCCTGGGCCAGCGCCTCGACGTCCTGGACGAGCTCGGCCAGGACCCCGGCGACGTCGACCTCCTGGACGTTGAGGAGCTCTCGCCCCGCGTCGCTCCGGGCCAGGATTAGCAGCTTGCCGACCATATCCGCCATGTAGGCGACTTCCTGGGACACGGTCTCGAGGGAGGCGCGGTAGGCTTCCTGGTCGCGCGGCTTCTCCAGCGCCAGCGAGGTCTCGGCCTGGAGCACCGCCAGGGGGGTCCGCAGCTCGTGCGAAGCGTCGGCCACGAACCGGCGCTCTTTCAAGAAGGCCTCCTCGAGGCGCGAGATCATGCCGTTCAGGGTCGCGGCCAGCCGGCCCAGCTCGTCGTCGGACACGATATCGATGCGGCGGCTCAGGTCGCTCTCGCCGATGCCGCGGGCGATGTCGGTGATGCGGTCCACCGGCTTCAGCGTCTGCCCCGCCAGGAACCAGCCGCCCAGGCCGGTCAGGACGATGAGAAAGATCGAGGAATTCAGGATGACGATGCGGAAAATGGCCAGGACGTTCAGGACGTCGTTCGCCACCTTGCCGACGATCAGGGCCAGCCGGGTCTGGGAGTCCCTGTTGATCGGCACGGCGTAGAACCGCACATCCACGCCGTCCGCCGTCTCCGACGAGACGAAGAACGAGGTCCCGAGGAGGGCCCGCCGAACGGCCCGCCCGATGTTGGAATAATCGACGTTCGCGCCCAGCTGGTTCATGAGCTTGCCGTTGGCGTTGTAGATCAGGACGATCTCGTCGATATTCTGGTCCAGGAGGATCCGGTCGCCTTCGAACCGGATGCTGCCCTTGAGCTCCAGGACCCGGGACTTCAGCGTATCGTCGAGGTTCCGGTAGAGGTTCTTGGACAGCAGGTAATAGGAGATCGTGCCGAAGACGACGAGCAGGACGCCGACCGTGAGGATGTACCAGATGGTCAGGCGGAACTTGATGCTCTTGGGTGAGATCATGGGACACGCAGGCGGTAGCCGGCCCCCCGGACGGTCTGGATCAGGCTGGGCTTGCCGGTCCGGTCGATCTTCAGCCGGATGCGCCGGACATACACGTCGATGACGTTCGAGAGGCCGTCGAACTCGTAGTCCCAGACGCTCTCGGCGAGCATGGTCCGGGTGACCACGGCGTTCGGCCGGCGCATGAAGTACTCGAGGATGGCATACTCCTTGGCCGTCAGCTCCAGACGCGCGCCGTCGCGCCAGACCTCCCGGCTCAGGGGATGGAGGATGAGCTCGCCGATCTGGAGCTTCTGGGTCTTGGGCAGGACCTCGCGCCGGAGGAGGGCCCGGATCCGGGCCAACAGCTCGGAGAAGGCGAACGGTTTGACCAGGTAATCGTCGGCCCCCGAATCGAGCCCGGTGACCTTGTCCTCGACGCTGTCCTTGGCCGTCAGCACCAGGATCGGCGTGTTCACGCCCTTAGCCCGGAGGTCCCGGCAGACGGCCAGGCCGTCCTTCTTGGGCAGCATGATATCGAGGATGACGATGTCGAACGGCGTCGATTCGGCCATGAACTCGGCTTCCTCCCCGTCGTAGGCGTTGTCGACGGCATAGCCTTCCTCGAGGAGTCCTCGCTTGATGATGCCGGCGAGGCGTCTCGAATCTTCAACGACCAGAATTCGCATGACAGAGCTCCCTCGAGAGCGTTTTCATGGACCGCCTCTAGGATACACCTCCAAGATGAATATCATATGAAAACAAGATGAATCTCGCAATAGATATTTTAATCTATAATTAATCTTCGTTTCACAGGAGGTTCATCTTCGGTTGTTAACGTGGGTTCATGAGAACGAGAACTGGAGGCCTATTATGACCGATGTTCTGACGAGGCACAACTCCCTGATGGAGAAGATCGTCAAGGAATACGGCGCCATGATCCGCGGCGCCGTCGAAAAGGCGCTCGGCAGCGTTCCATGCATCGACGACATCGTCGCCGAAGTCCATTTCGCGGTCTTCACGACCCTGCGCAAGCTCGGCGAAGGCTGGACGCCGACGCGTTCGTTCGTGGCCACCATCGTCAAGAACAAGGTCAACGAGTTCGTCTGGCAGCATCACTGGGACAGCCTGGACCGGGACGAGATGAAGAAGCGGCAGGCCGACCAGATCACGCAAAAAGAAGAGGTCATGGCTCAGATCCACACTCTAACCCAATCGGAATTCCGCGTCTTCCGCCTGCTCGGGCTGGGGCTGACGAACCAAGAGATCGCGGAGAGCCTCTTCATCTCCCCCTTGACCGTCCGGACCCACGTCAAGCGGATCCACGCCAAGTGTGATATCAAGGGCCGGGCCAAGCTGGCCCTGGCCGCTTATCAGAGCTGCTACCACGACGTTCCGCTGGGCCGTGACGTCGGCGCGGAGATTTTCGCCCGCGATGCCGGCCGGTTCGTCCGGCCGAGCCTGGTATCGCAGCCGGTCGCATGACGCTTCGAGCCTTCCTTGATCCGCAATCGTCTTCTTCGGCCCGGGCGCGGGCCCACGATGAGGTGAGGGCGATGGCGGAACCCCTTTGCCCGGCTTGGCTGTCCTTCACGTTGACCAACGTCTTCCGTCGCCTGGCTCAGGATCCCGTCCGCATCCTGGCGCCGTTCATCAAGGAAGGCGGGACCCTGCTAGACATCGGCTGCGGCCCCGGGTTCTTCACCATTCCCATGGCCCGTCTGGTCGGTCCCCGCGGCCTCGTTCTGGCCGTGGATATCCAGCCGGAGATGCTGGAGAAGACGCGAAGGCGGGCCAAGCGGGCCGGGGTCGATGACCGGATCCGGCTCCACCTCGCCGGCCGGGACAGCCTGGGCCTGGACGTCCGCGCCGATTTCGCCTTGGCTTTCTGGATGGCCCATGAGGTCGACGATCTCGTCAAGTTCTTTGGGGATATCCTGGGCGCCCTGAAGCCCGACGGGCTGGCCCTCTTGGTCGAGCCCCGTGTCCATGTCCCGGCCCGGCGCTACGCGGAGATCGTCGTGGCCGCCGTATCCGCCGGATTCGAGCCCTTCCGGACCGAGCCCGTCCGTCTCAGCCGGGCCGTCGTGCTCAGGCCGGAGGGACCTTCCAAACTTCGGAGATCAGGGGATACTGGGTCTTGAAACCCAAGATGGCCAGGTAGAGGCCGTAGTCCGGATAGGTCCGCCGCAGCTCTCTCAAGTTCTCCATGGGGTCGTAGGGCGTTCCCTCGGGGATCTCGTGGCCGACGCACTCCGAGAGCAGGTGCAGCTTCTTGGACATCCAAGCGTCCAGAACGACCGGCAGGCCGAACGGCTTGAGGCCCTCGAGGCGGTCGTCGCGGCCGATGATCGGCTGGGTGATGATGAACTTGGCCCCCGCGTCCGCCTTCCGCCCCATCTTGGCGATCTCGGCGTCCTGCGGCTCGTAGGGATTGAAGGCGACCCCGGAGTGGAAGCGGCCCGGATACTCGCGCTCGATGTAGCGCAGGAGTTCGACCGAGGTCACGGTCGCGCAGGGGATCCCGACCTCGTCCGGCTCCAGGCGGTGGAGCCGCTGGCTGCCGTCGCCCGAGACGACGAGCAGGTGCCGGCCGCCCGCGGCGGCGAAGGCCTGCAGGATCTCGTCGAGCTCCTTGCGCGGGTGAAAGGTGTTGAGATGGACCATGAGCTGGTCCGGGCGGACCGGCAGGCCGAGGAGGTCGATCGTCTCCATGGCCCCGTAGCTCAGGAGGCCCATCGGGTTGTCGGTGATGCAGATGATCCAGCCGGCCTCGAGGACCTTCCGATACTTGTCCTCGAAGACGGCCAGGTCCTTCTCGACGTCCTCGGACGAGCGCTTGGGGGTCTGAAGCTCGACGTGGAAGATCTTATCCATAGAATTCCTTGAGCCTTAGGAGCGTTTCGATGCCTTCGAGCTTGAGGATGTCCTCGAGGCAGCACAGGGCCGGGTGGCCGGCCGGCAGGATCTCGTACTTGCGGACGGTCGACCCGATGATCGTGTCCAGGCCGCGGGGCCGGGCCAGGGTCAGAAAGGCGCTCTCGAGGGGTCCCTTGACGGGCGCGCCGTCCTTGGTCTTCGAGGGCAGCATGACCGTGAAATTGCTGAGGCCCACGGACATGTGGACGCCGGAGAAAAACGGATCGGCGTGGATCGCGGCCAGCGACTCGAGGACGCGCTTGAGCTGGCCCTCGCAGTCGCTCCCGACCGGGGCGATGCCGGGATCGATGATGGCCTGGTCGTTGGCGAAGCCGGGGATGCGGCGGCGGGCCTCCTCGACGAGCGAACGCGCGGTCTGGCGGGTCTCCTCGGCCGTCGCGTTGGAGCAGCCGGCGCCGCGCTCGAACCGCTCGGAGGACATGAGGATGGGGATGAAGGGCTGAAGGGCGTAGAGATCGAACAGGCCCGTCCGGAGAGGGGAGATGGAGTTCAGGATGGGCTTGAGGCCGCCCGCCCTCGCGGGGTCATAGGCCCGAAGGCCGGCTTCGGCGATGGCCGGGTCGGGCGTATCGATCGACAGGGGCTTGGCCGTGACCGACTGGATGCGGCGGACGAGGTCGGCCATGAAGGCCGGCGGCCGCGACCCGACGTTGATGTCTATCCAGGCGGCGCCCTTCTCGTCCTGGCTGCGGGCCAGCTCGAGCAGGCCGGGGATGTCGTTGTCGTCGAATAGCTTATGCGTCGAGGGCACCGAGTCGTTGATCGACTCGCCAATGATCGTCAAGCCCGGGATGGCCATGGGGATATCTCCTGTCGGAAGGAAGATATCCTCCGAGGCCTATCTTGTCAATGCCGGTCGCGCGTCCTAAGAGGTTGGCGAGCTGAGCATCGTTTGGGTTCCTTATGATCGATTCCGCAGAACCGAGTCAGCCCGAAAGTTCGACGGACATGTCCTTGACCTTCGGGACGAAAAAGGATCTCATAGGGCGGGAGGTCCCCAGGCATGACCGGCTACGAGCGCATCCGGGCCGCGATCGAAGGCCGGACCCCGGACCGGGTCCCCGTCATGCTCCATAATTTCCTCATGGCCGCCCGCGAGGCGGGGTTCTCCCAGCGACGGTTCCGCGACGATCCGGCGGCGATCGCGGCGAGCTTCATCCGGGCCGTTGAAACTTACGCGTACGACGGGGTCCTGGTCGACGTCGACACCGTGACCGTGGCCGAGGCCCTGGGCGTCGCGGTCGATCATCCCGACGATCAGCCAGCCCGTTGGCTGGCGCCGGCGATCGCCAGCCTCGAGGCCGTCAAGGACCTGCCCCCTCCCGACATCGGCGGCTTTCGCCGCGTCCGGGTCTGGCTCGACGCCGTGCGCCGGCTTAAAAGCCATTTCGGCGATGAGGTCTATGTCCGGGGCAACTGCGACCAGGCGGCTTTTTCGTTGGCCTCGATGATGCGCGGTCCGGCCGAGTGGATGATGGACCTCGTCGACGAGACCAACCGCGAGACGGCCCACCGGCTCCTGGCCTACTGCCACGAGGCCGCGGTCGCCTTCATGCGGCTCATGGCCGGAACGGGGGCCGACATGGTCTCGAACGGCGACAGCCCGGCCGGCCCGGACCTCGTCTCGCCGGCCATGTACGCCGAATACGCCCAGCCCTATGAGCGGCGGCTGGCCGAGGAGGCGCACGCCCTCGGCCTGCCCTATGCCCTCCACATCTGCGGCAACACCACCCGGATCCTCCCCGGCATGGTGGCCACGGGTGCCGACGCTCTCGAGCTCGACTACAAGACCGACATCCGGGCCGCCCGGGAGGTCCTGAAAGGCCGGGCCGCGTTCATCGGCAACATCGACCCGAGCGGGGTCCTGGCCCTGGGCACGCCCGGGCTCGTCGAGGCCAAGACCCGGGAGCTTCTCGAGGCCTTCGCCGGGGTCCCGGGCTTCATCCTCAACGCCGGCTGCGCCATCCCGGCCGAAACGCCCCCGGCCAACCTGCGGGCTATGATCGCCGCCGCCACAAAAATTTGACTTGGCTTGACAAGCCCATTTGTGCTAGGATAGCCGTCGAATTCCCCCAGGTTGGGGGCGCGGGTCGGATAAAGGCACGGAGGCCTGAGGCCCAAACAGCCGGCGATCTCCTCTCCTTTATTGCGATCGAATATTGAATAGGGCGTCCGGCGCCACCGGACGGACCCTTCGTCGAAGGAGACGAGATGAATATTTACGTCGGCAACCTGTCTTTCAATCTGACCGAGGACGATCTCCGGACGGCCTTCCAGGCCTACGGCGCGGTCGAAAAGGCGGCCATCATCACCGATAAGATGAGCGGCCAGTCCCGCGGCTTCGGTTTCGTCGAGATGCCCAACCGCGAAGAGGCCATCAAGGCTATCGAAAGCCTCAATGGCAAGGACCTCAAGGGCCGCAACCTCAAGGTCAACGAAGCCCAGCCCCGGCCGGCCGGCGGCGGCGGCGGCGGCAACAGAGGCGGGTTCGGCGGCGGCCGCGGCCGTTACTGAGCCTGACCAATCCTGAGCAGGGACGGCCTCCCGAGGGGGGCTAGTCCCTCTTGATCTGCTCGATCGGGCGGATGGACCCGGTGTGGGGGCATCCGCCATTTTTTATTTTCGCTGACCCCGGAGGGGTGCCTTGCACACGAAGGTCGTCGCCTCGGCCCCGTTCGGCCCGGTCGCTTTGATCTGGTCGGAGCTCTATGGGGCGCCCAAGGTCTTTCGCGTGCTCCTCTCGCAACCCGGCCTGTCCGCGACCGATCGGGCGGGGGCGCTCTTCCCCGAGGCCCCCCAGGGGTCGTGCCGCGCGATCGACGAGCTGGCCTCCTCCATCCGCGCCTTCCTCGAGGGCCAGCCGGTCGTGCTCCCGCTCCGGGTCGCCGCGCTGTCCACCTGCCTGCCCTTTCAACGATCCGTCCTTCGGGCCGAGCACGCCATCCCGCGCGGCCGCGTCAGCACCTATGGCCTGATCGCCGGGCGCCTCGGCGACCGCCATGCGGCCCGGGCGGTCGGCCACGCCCTGGCCACGAACCCCTTCCCGCTCATCGTGCCCTGCCACCGGGCCGTGAAGTCCGACGGCAGCCTCGGCGGCTTCCAGGGCGGGCCGGCCATGAAGCGGGCCCTGCTCGAGCGCGAGGGCATTCCCTTCGACCGGGCCGGGCGCGTCGCCGGGCCGCGATTCCACTACTCCTGATAGTCGTGCCCGGCCGGTCGCCGGCTGGATGGGGCCCCGGGCCGTGGTGTAAGATAACGGCAACGATCTCGCGAGGAGGACTCTCATGCCCGAAGATCCGCTTCTGACCATGCGCAAGCTGGACCCGGTGTTCATGAAGCACATCAGCGACACGGACGCGCTCGTCTTCGCCGAGGGCGCGCTGCCGCGGTGCATCAAGCTGCTTATCGCCATGGCCTTCGACGCGGCCAACGGCGCCCCCGGGGGCGTGCGGGCCCTGGCCGAGCAGGCGCTGAAGTGCGGCGCGACCAAGGAGCAGGTCGCCGAAGCGCTCCGGGTCGCCTTCCATCTGTCCGGCGTCGGCTCGCTCTACGCTGCCTCGTTCGGCCTCAAGGATCTGCTGGGATAGAGCCGCACGCCTGCTCCCTTTCCGCAGACGCTATCGGAGGCGGGGGCTATCTGGCTATAGTCTTATGGCCAGACCGGCGTTGGCGATGAAGCCGTCGAGGACCCCGACGTCGACGAACATGTGGAGCATCTTGGTCAATCGGACCTTCAACCCCAGGTTGAGTTGGACGAAGGGCAGGAAATTGGGGATGGCCGTGTCTGTCGTGGCCTCGTCCTTGAGTTGGCGCAGGGTTTTCGTTTCGCTTCCGGATATGGCGGTTTCGGAGATGCCGCTCCCCGTGACCTGGCCGGCGTAGGTGTAGGCGACGGTGGAATCGTCCAGGGCCCTGGACGTCGAGATCCCTCCGCCGAACGTGATGTAGGGATGGATGGCGCTGGATGGGAAAATGTCCCAGCGGCAGGTCAGCAGGAACGACAGCGCGTCGATGCGGGCCGTCCCGGCGGCCGAGCCGTTGAAGATCCCGGTCTGAGTCGTTTCAAAGTCCTCCAGGCCCATCTGCACCGTCGCGGTCGGCTCGACTTTGAAGTCGCACTTCTCGACGGACAGGCCAAGACTGAAGGAACCGCGGTGGCCGCCGGGGTACCAGCGGACGCCCGCTCCGAAATCGTGGCCGCTCGAGTCGAAGGTGGTGCCCTGCTCGTAGGAGGTCGAGTTGAAAGCCGGATAGACATCGTTGATCGATTCGAGGATCTTGTCTCGGAGATGAGTGTCGATCGCGTCGCTGAGGAGATCCTCGGCCGCGCCCTTGAGGACATTCAGGGTCCAGAACCCGTAATGGCCGCTGAATTCCCAATGGCCGCCCTGGGCCGAGAGAGCGGGGGCTCCGGCCAAAAGAAGGCCGGCGAGAAGGATCAGAGTGATCGGGCGTGCGCGCATGTCGGTTTCCTTTCCGTTCTGGAAATATACCTCAACCATACGTTTAGTCGGGCGGACAGGGGCGAATTCGCAAATCGGGGATCCCGGGCGTATCTCGCCGGGCCACGGCGAGGTCGCCGGGCGACACGCCCCGAGGGCCGTCGTGGATCCCGAAAACCGCCCGGAGGTAATCCGCATCGTAGCGGACGCTCTCCTCGACGCCGAGCGGCATCTTGGTGCCTTCGATGACGAACCAGCCTTTGTAGCCGATCCCTTCCAGGGCCTGGCGCACGGCCATGAAGTCCATGGAGCCCTTGCCGTAGAGGTCCTTGGTGTCCTTGGCGTGGACCTCGACGATGCGGGCCCCGAGGGCGCGGATCTCGTCGATGACGGGATAGCCCATGTCCTGGGAATTGCCGACGTCATAATAGACCCGGACCGCAGGCGAGCCGACCCGCTCGAGGATCCTGAGGACGTCCGCGGCGCTGAGGTAGCTTTCGAGGGCCAGATCGACGCCCTGGGCCTCGGCCTTGGGGGCCAGCCGCTTCAGGGCCGCCACGACCGCATCGACTCCGGCCGGATCGTTCCGCAGCTCGCCCCGGCCGAAGAAGGGCACCAGGATGACCTTGATCTCCATGGCGGCGGCGATCTCGATCGCCTTGGAGAGCCACCTCTCGGCCCGGGGGTCGCTCTTGAGCGGCACGTCGTTGAGGTCACCGATGGCGAACGAGGCGATGGGGATGCGGGCCTTCCGAACCGCCTGGAGGAAAGTCTGGCGGGAGTTCTCATCGGCCAGGGCTAGCGTGTCGCCCTTGGGCACCAAGCTGACCTGGACGCCGTCGAGGCCGAGCCGGGCCGCGATCGCGAACGCGGCCGGGTCGCCGGTCTTGCCGATCGTCCAGTCGCAGACGCCGAGACGGAGATTGTAGGCGGCCTTCTGGAAAACTGAATATTTCCCCGGACGAGAGGGACGATCCCGCCAGGGGACAGTCCCATTTCCAGCACCGCGCAACGGTGAGCTGAACAAGGCGAAGGCCGCGGAGGCGGCTATGAGAACGAGACAGGCGATGGCAATTCGTTTCATATTCTTGCTCCCTTTCGGCCCCCCTAATCCCTCAAGCCCTTGAGGTCGGGGATGAGCCGCTCGCCCGACGAGGTGAGCTCCTCCCATGTGATCAGCCTGTTCTCGGTGGCCGACTTGCGGCCGAGGATCGTGATCAGGTTGCTCTGGACGCTCGGCTCGACCGTCGGATTGCCGAAGTCGCCGTCCGTGATGGCCTTGTGGAACGCCGCGATGTTGGCCGCGGCGCCGGACTCGTAGATGTCGGGCGTGCGGCCGCCGTTGTAGTAGTTCTGGCCCCGGATCAGGACCGCTCCGCCGTACTCCGTCTCGAGCACGCCTTTCGAGCCGAACATCCGGTTCTTGATGCCCTCCGCCGTGCCGTGGCCCTTGAACTGTCGGCCGCTGAACTGGACGCCCACCTTGTCGGGGTACTGATAATAGACGACGAAATGGTCCCAGCACGTCCCGACCTTGGGCCGGGCCTTCAGGCCGCCGCTGCCGATGGCGTAGAGCGGGGGAGGTCCCATGATCCAGCTCATGACGTCGAGCGCGTGGATGTCCTGCTCGGTGATCATGTCCCCGGAGAGGGCCCGGTCGAGGCCCCAGGCCTTGAGCCGCAGCTCGGGGTCGCCGGGGTCCGCCGCGAGCGGTTCGTAGTACTGTTCCCACGGGGATTCGGCGTGGTACTGGGCCTCGCCGAAGGCCAGCTCGCCGAGCCCGCCGTCGCGGACCTTGGCGACCGCCGTGATGAACGCGGGATGGGTGCGGGTCTGGAAATCGACCAGGAACACCCGCCTCTTGGACGCCGCCTTTTTCGCCGAGCGGCCGATCGAATAGCAGCCGGGGACGTCGACGGCGATGGGCTTGGCCACATAGACGTGCGCGCCGGCATTGACCGCCGCCTCGGCCTGCTCGGGGTGAAAGTAAGGCGGCGATTCGATGGCCACGGCGTCCACGCCGTCTTCGAGCAGGCGTTTGTAGCCCGAAAGCCCGGTGAAGCGGCGGGCGGCAGGGACCCCGAGGGCCTCGCCGGCCGCATCGACCCTGTCCTGAAAGTAGTCGGCGACAGCGGAGATCTCATAGCCGCCGTGCTTCTGGAAGAGCTTGGCGATCCAAACGCCCCGGCCGCCGCAGCCGACCAGGCCGAGCCGGACCTTGGCGTTGGCCTGGAAGCCGCGCGAGAGACCGGCCGGAAGAACGGCCGCCGACAGAGCGGCGGCGCCGGCCGTGGCCATGAACTCGCGCCGGTTGACGGTCCTTGATGCTGTCATGATCCTTGCTCCTTTGCCTCTATCAGACCGTTTAGTAACAGATAAGCCCCGGCGATTCAAGCGGGCCGGACCACGTCATCCTGGCCGTCCCAACGAAATCGGGGACACAATACTATTTTCCGAATTAGCGGCGACGGGGCCAGGCATGCGACGGCCATTCTCGCCGAGCGCGGCAAGCCGCGGCGGGGCGGGCCGCTTGATTCAATCGGCGTCTGACGACAGGGCCGCGGCCGAGGAGGCTGGTGACGGCGCCTTCGCGGGGGCCTCGCGGCTGATGGCCCCGAGCATGATCACGCCGGCCGCGTATCCCGCCGTCAGCGCGGGGCCGACCGAGACCGCCCCCTTGACCCTGAGGGCCAGGATCATGAGGGCGAAAACGACGATCGTCACGGCCAGCTGGACGCCGACCGCGACACTGATCGGGGCCGTGCGGTGCGACTTGACCAGGAGGCCGCGCTCAAAGGAGAGCCGGGACTCGAGGAAGGGGAGGGCCGCGAGCAGCGCGCCGGGCAGGATCGAGAACGCGGCCAGCTCGCGCGAGAGGCCCGAGACCGGGCCATACCAGATCGCGGCGAGCGGCGTCGAGACGAACAGGGCCAGGCCGGCCGTCGACAGCAGCCCGACTTGGACCGTGAACCGCTTGAGGATCCGCCGGTTCTCGCAGGCGTCGCCGACGAGCGCGATGACGACCTCCTGCACGGCGATGCCGGCCGTGCGGAAGACGAAGGCCAGGCCGACGATAATGGGCAGCACGGCCAGCGACTCGAGGGCCATGCGGCCGCGGGCCAGGAAGAACGTCGTCAGCGGGTTGACGAAGAACGACAGGAACGACGTCAGGGCGAGCGGCGCGTAGAAGCGCACGACTCCGGCCGCAGTCAGCGATCGCCCGAAGGCGCATTCCGCGTCGTTCTGCCGCTGCAGACAGTGGACCGTCCGTCGGGCCATGACCCAGCTGGCCGCGCCTTCGGCCACGACGCCCGCTCCAAGGGCCCCGGCCCCGACGCTGGCGCCAGGCAGGTGCAGGGAGAGCGCCAGGAAGAGCCCGGTCCCGGCCATGGTCGTGAGACGGGTGACCGTCCCCCACGTCACGGCCTGCGGCCGGCCATCGCTGATAAGGATGCCTTGATAGAAGCGCCGGAAGCCGATGGCGCCGGGCCAGAGGACGAGGAAGATCATCGACCGGCCCGCCAGCCCCGCGACCTCCGGCTCGAGACCCATGATGCCGCGGGCCACGAAATTGAAGACCGGAGGCGTGACCAAGGCGATCATCACCAGGGTCACGGCCGCGTTCATGGTGTTGGAAAAACGCCGCAGCTTGCGGTAGGCGACGCCGTCGCGGACGAGCGCGTTCGAGGCCGAGAGCATCATGATGATCGGCGATTCGACCATCCAGGCGAGGGCCGTGGCCACGGCGAAGGCGGCCAGGTTCTCCTTCGGGGCCGCCAGCCGGGCGATCAGGGCGGCCACGAACGGCCCTTCGGCGGCCATCATCAGCCAGGTGGCCTCGAGCGGCAGCCAGAAACGCCTGATCCGGCCCGTCGTGAGCCCTTCGGCAGACGTTTCGTGTTGGCGCATGGGAGCGAAATAGGATAGCACTTCGGCCGGGGGCTGGCAATTGATTTCGGCCCGTCCGGTGTGCTATATCAGGCCCGCCCGGAGGGAGCCATGAGCAAGCCCATCCCCAAGGAAGGCCTCGTTCGCATGCCGCCGGAGGCGAAGCTCCGGGAGCTGGCCTCGCCCTATCGGAGGACCCTCGATCCGGAGGCCCTCAAGCGCTTCGAGATCCGCTGCGCCGCCTTGGGCCTCCATCTCGAGGGAGATGAATTTCTCATCCTGGCCGGCCTCGATACGCCGATCAAGGTCCAGAGCTTCCTCAACGACCGGCTCTACTATAACCAGGACCACGAATCGGAGGAGCAGGAGGAGACGGCCATGCCGCCGCGGCTCGTTCTCGACGCCGGCATGGCCCACTGCTTCGAAGGGGCGATGTTCGCCTACGCCGCGAATTTTCTCCATGGCCACGACCCGCGGCTGGTCATGCTCGAGGCCAGCCAGGACGCCGACCACAATCTCGTCGTCTGGCGCGACCCGGCCACCGGCCTCTACGGCGCCAACGCCCACTCCCGCTATCCCGGGCTCGTGGGCCGGCCGGCCGAATATCCGGCTATCAAGGCCCTGGCCGAGAGCTACGTGCCGTTCTATTTCAGCGACCGGACGTCCGATCCCAACGACCTGACCCTCGTGGGCTATTCGGACCCGATCGATCTCGTGGCCCGGTTCGGCACGGCCTGGATGGGATTGCAGGACCAGCTCTGGGACCTCTATTACACCTACATCGACGATTCGGTCATGTTCCACTATTTTTCGAATGACCCGGGCCGGCCCCACTATTACCCCATGGTCCGGGCGCTCAAAGAGAGCTGGGTCCGCCTGGACGAGGCCGGCAAGCCCTACGTCAGCCTGAATGACCTGCCGCCCGGGGCGAAGGAGAAGTGGGACGCGTTCTGGGCCGTCTACGGACCTAAGGACGGGCCCCGCCCGCGCGGCCAAGCCAAGGAGATCGAGCAGGCCTTCTTCCAGCTGACCGGGACGACCCCGATCGATCTCGACGATATCGCCTTCGACCTGCAGTTCTTCCTGGCCGCGGGCTACCGGATCGACCAGCTGGTCAAGGGCCTGTCCCCGTAGAGGGACTGGCCCTCTGATCTTAAAACGACGGTCAAGAGGGACAGTCCCCGTCCGGGGACAGTCCCTATTTCTTCTGATAGTTCGGGTACGCCGGCTTGGTGTGCTTCGCCGGCGGGTTCTTGGCCAGCAGCTCCAGAGTCACCGCGACCGCTTTCTCGAGCTGCGGGTCGTGCCCGGCCTTGACCGCGGCCGGATCCATCTGAACCTCGTAGTCGGGGTCGACGCCGTGGTTCTCGACGTCCCACGTGCCGTTCGGGTTCCAGAAGCCGCTCTGGGGCGCCCCGGCGGACCCGCCGTCCATCAGCGCCGCTGCGCCGGCCATGCCGACCAGGCCGCCCCACGTCCGCATGCCGACGAGCGGCCCGATCCCCGCGGCCCGGAAGAGCCACGGCATCATGTCGCCGCCCGACCCCGCGTATTCGTTGATGATCATGACCTTGGGGCCGTAGATCGAGCCGACCGGAGTGATGTAATCGTGCCCGTCGCGCGAGGCGAAATAGCCCATGAGCGGCCGGCGCATGTAGTCGATGATGTAGTCGGCGATCAGTCCGCCGCCGTTGAAGCGCTCGTCGATGACCGCGCCGTCCTTGCCGACCTGGGCGAAGTAATAGCGGTTGAAGTTGGTGTAGCCGCCTTCGCCCGTGTCCGGAAGCCAGACGTAGGCCAGCCGGCCGCCGCTCAGCTGGTCGACCTTGCGGCGGTTGTCCTCGACCCAGGCGAGGTTGCGGAGCCCGCTCTCGCTCCCGACCGGAACGACCGTCACCTCGCGGGCACCCTGGCCGTCCGGCGTCGGGCCGACCTTGATCACCGTCTGCTTGCCGGCCGTGGCCTCGAAAGGCGCATAGACCTCTTCGGCCGCCGTGATCTCCTGCCCGTTGACGGCCAGCAGGTATTCGCCGGCCTTGACGTTCACCCCCGGCTGGGTCAGCGGCGCCTTCAATCCGGGATTCCAGTTCTCGCCGTCATAGACGCGGGCGAAGCGGTAGCGCCCGTTCTCGATCGCGTAGTCGGCGCCGAGGAGGCCGACCCGGACCTGTTTGATCTCCGGCTGATCGCCGCCGCCGACGAAAACGTGGCCGCAGGTCAGCTCGCCGAGCATCTCCTCGAACAGGTAGTTCAGGTCCTGGCGGCTGGCCACGCCGTCGACGTACGGCGCGTATCGCTTTTCCACGGTCGGCAGGTCGAGCCCGTGGAGGTTGGCGTCGTAGAAGAAATCGCGCTCGATCCGCCAGGCCTCGTGATACATCTGCTTCCACTCGACGAGCGGCTCGACATAGACCTCCATGGCGGCCGTGTTCAGGACGCCCTTGCCCGGCTCGACCGGTCCGGCCGTCCCGACGATCATCAGCTGCGGGCGTTGCTGGACCAGGATCTTCTCGCCCGTGGCCGAGATCCGGAATTCGTCGATGTTATCCATGAACTTGTCCATCTTGCGCTTCGACAGGTCGAACTTCTGAAGGACGGGCGGCTGCGACGTTCCCGTCGAGGCGTCCGGGACCTGCGATCCTTCAAGAATGAAGAGGATGCCTTCTGTGGCGGCACCGAGCGCGAGATAGTCCCGGGCCGGGATGGGCAGGGCCAGGATGCGCTGGCTGATGCCGTCGAAGTCGATCGTGACCTTTGACGGCTCGGCGGCCGGCTCCTTGGGCTTCTCCTTGTCCTTGGCTTCTCCGCCGACCGGCTTCCCTGGGCCGGGCTTGCCAGGTTCGGCCTTCTTGGGCTCCTTGGGTTTTTCTTCGTCGCTTTCCGGAGCGAGCGGCGAGGGCAGGTCCTTCCTCAGGACGGCCACATAAACGTTCCGCGTGACCATCCGGTCCATGCTTTGCATGTTCAGCCAGCCGGGTGTCAGCCCGACGTTCGTGCTGGCCGCGAAATAGAGGTATTTCCCGTTCTTGTCGAAGACGGGGAAACGGGCGTCGCTCATGCCGTCCGTGACCTGCGTCGCCTGCCCCGTCTCGGGCGAATAGACGAAGACGGCGAAGAGGTGGCTCTTGAGCTGCTTCGAATAGGTCAGCCACCGGCTGTCCGGCGACCAGCCGAACTCGAAGGCGACCCGCGGGTTGAAATAATAAGTGGTGTCGACCTTGACGGGCACGCCCTTATCGAGATCGAGGAACCAGAGGTTCAGGCGCTTGTCGTTATAGGCGATCTTCTTGCTGTCCGGCGACCAGACCGGGTGATAGAAGAACGAGGGATGCTCGCCGAGCCCGATCTTCCTGACCGGACCTTGCCCGGACTGGTCGCGGATGTGCAGGGCGTACTCGCCCGACTCCTCCGAGAAGTAGGCGATCGACTTGCCGTCGGGCGACCAGGACGGATCGCGCTCCATGACGCCCGGTGTCCGGGTCAGGTTGCGGACGTCGCCCTTCTCGGCCGGGACGGTCAGGATCTCGCCCCGCGCCTCGAGCACGGCCCGGGCCCCGTTCGGGGACACGCCGCCGGTTGAGATGCGGTCGCCGACCTTGACATAATGCGGACGGACCTCCGGCAGATCGCCCGCGAGCGAGACGTCGATCGGATGGGCCGTGCCCGTCGCCAGGTCGAAGAGGTGGAGCTGGCCGAACTGTTCGACGACAATCCCGCCGGGACCGGCCGAGGCCGACTTGAAATCGAACCCCGTGTTCGGCAGGGCCTCCGCGACCTTTTTCGTGGCCAGGTCATAGACCCAAAGCGACACCGGCCCCTTGCGGTCCGACAGGAAATAGATCTTGTCGCCGACCCACAGGGGGTTCGAATCGTTGGAGTTGTCGCGGGGGACCTTCTCGACCTTGAGGTCCGCCAGAGAGACGATCCAGATCGGCGTCGTCTGGCCGCCGTGGTAGCGCTTCCAGGCCACTTGCCACTTCATGGTCGGCACGTAGGCCAGGCGCGACCCGTCGGCCGAGAACGAGCCGGAGACGCCGGTCGGGAGCGGCAGCTCCTCGGGGAAGCCGCCGCCGGCCGGGACGGTGAAGAGGGTCGGGATGCCCGACGCGCTGGCCCGGGCCGACCGGAAGATGATGCGCTTCCCGTCGGGCGTCCAACCGACGACCTCGTCCAGGCCGGGATGATGGGTGATCCGGCGCGGCACGCCTCCCGCCGCAGGCACGACGAAGACGTCGACGTTCCCGTCGTACTGGCCCGTGAAGGCGACCATGGTCCCGTCGGGCGAGAAGCAGGGATCGCTCTCGATCCCGACCCCGGTCGTCAGGTGAATGGCCGGCCCGCCGTCGTGCGGGGCGATCCAGAGGTCACCGGCGTAGGCGAAAACGATCTGCGTCCGGCTCAGCGAGGGATGCTGGGCCAGGAGCGGCTTTTCCGCCGCCCCGAGCGCCGGGACCGTCCCCGCCGCGAAGGCCGCGATGATCCAGGCCGCGATGATCTTCAGTCCGTTCTTCATATCAGTCCTCCTTCACTTGACGCCCGAAGCGTCCCGGATGAACTCCGCCGGAGATACGATGGGGTCCCTCCGGGGCGAAGATGCCCGCATGATACACAACTCAGGAAGAGGGGGTCAAGGTCACAGGGGCGGTCGATCGGCCAAGAAGCAACAAAAAATGGGTTTGACCCCGTATGGAATTAGAAGATGAGGCCGGCGCCGAAGCCGAAGGTGAGGCGGCTCGAGCTGTAGGACATCTCGAAGCCTGGGAAGGCCGAGCCGCTGGGACCGCCCGTGGCGTAGCGGATGAAGACGTCGAAGGACAGGTCGCTGACCCGCTCGCCATCGCCCCAGACCGAGAACAGCGGCCCTTCGTAGCCGAAGCCGACCGAATAGACGTTGCGGTCGAGGTCGGGGTAGACGGGCGTGCGCCCGGCTTCGTCGACCGCGCTCTGTTCCCGGGCGTAGCCGGCCCGGACCGCGACGTACTTGCCGGGCCGGTATTCCAGGCCGGCCTTGACGGTCTTGGTGTCGCGGAGCGCCAACGCGACGCCCTGGACGCCGTAGTTGAGCTCGAGGCCGTAGAACGTCTGGTAATCGGGCGTGAAGGCCGGATTGAGCGCCTGGCCTTCGTTCACGGAGGTGAAGATCCAGCTGCCAAACTCGCTCCAGCGGTCCCACTGGACGTCGAGGTAGAGAGAGAGCGGCTTGAGAGGCGTCAACGCGATGCCGCCGGCGATCTCGCGGGGCAAGGTCAGACTGGCCGCGACGTCCTGCGTCTTGTAATAGAAGTCGATGAGATCCACGACCTTGCGCGAGGTCCGGTAGGGATCCGGGACCGACAGGCCGGAGATGTCCAACTGGGAGTTGAAGACATCCGTTCCGGCGTAATCAATGGGCCGGTGCGCCTGGTATCTCGCGCCGATCTGGACGGCCGGGACGATCTTCCAGAGGGCCCCGGCAACGAAGCTCAGCCCGCGGCCGCTGAGCCGATAGCTGCTGTCCACGTTGATGTCGCGGGTCTGCGGGAAGTTGGGGATGTTGAAAGGAATGGCGTGCCGATACATCAGGCTCGAGGAGATGACATCGAGGCCGGCGCTCAGGGCCAGGCCCTTGAGCGGCTCGACAGCCACGGCCGTCCGGAAATAGAGGGTCCGGAGCCGGTTGCGGCCGACGATCGTCTCGGCGTCCCAGCCCGGGGTCCAGTAGGCTTCATAGGTGAAGGGCGAGAAGAGCCCCGCGCCGATCGTCAGCCCCTTGAACGGCTGCCAGGACAGAGCGGCGTCGCCCAGGAACTCGGGCGGCTCCGAGCTGAAGGGGCTGGGGCCGTCCTGGGACCAGGCGGCCGACGTCGCGCGCTTGCCGAACATGATGTTGGTCTTGACGCGGAAGCTGCTGAGAAAAGCCAGCCCGGCGGGATTGTAGAAGAGAGCTGTCGCATCGTCGGCGCGGGCGATAAAGGCGCCGCCGAGGCCGGCGGCCCGGGCGCTCGGCTCGTGGAAGGAGAAATCCTGGGCGCGGAGCCGGGCCGGGGCGAGCGCCGCGAGGACGGCCACGGACAGGATCAGGATCAGGGCCAGGTGGGAACGGAGAGTCGCGTTCATCTTCATGATATCCCGCTTTCCTTCAAGCCGTGTATCTTAGCACCGCGGTCCTCGAATGGAAAGGCGAAAGATTGACAATGCCGGGGGGCGGACTTATCGTTAAGCTTGGCTGGAGGTCGCCGTGTCAAGAAGGGACAGCCGCGGTCTTCCCGTTCTGGTTTTGGCGGGCCTTATTATCGCCGCCCACATGCTCACCGGGGCCGGGCGAAGCGGGGGATCGCCTCCCCGGCCGGCCCAGGCGTCCACGCCGGCGCCGCAATCCCCCCTCCAACATGAAGTCACGGTCACCCTCAAGCTCATCCAGGTCTTCGTCACGGACGCGAGCGGGAAGCCGGCCCTGGACCTCGTGAGGTCCGATTTCATTCTCACCGACAACGGCCGGCCACAGACGATCACCGACTTCGAGCAGCACGTCTTGGGCCGCCCCGCCGCCCGGCCGGCCGATGCCGGGCCCCTCCCTCCTGTCGTCGCGCCAAGCCCGTCCGCCAAAAGCGTGCCGCCGCTCCTGGGCCGCAAGTTCATCTTCCTCATCGACTGCTGTTCGAACGTTCTCGAAGGCGTCGCGAAGGCCAAGCTGGCCGCCCTGGCCTTCATGGAGTCGAAGACGACACCCGATGACGAGGTGGCCCTGTTCACGCTGTCCCCCGTGAGCGGGCTGACCCTTTATGAGAACCTGACCAAGGACCACGACAAAGTCCGGAACAAGATCAAGAAGCTGCGCGAATTCGTCGGCGGAGGGCGCGACGCGCCGGCCAGCGACCTCATGGGCATGGAGCTCATGAACGCGCAGATATTCGCCGCTCACGGCGGACACGCCGGGCCCACGCAGCGCAACCTGTTCGCTGACATCGCGGAATGGGCCAAAGCCCTGCGCGCCATCCCCGGCCAGAAGAACGTCATCCTTTTTTCCATGGGCTTCGGGACCGGCGCCGTCCGACCCGGACGCCTCAACAACGTCCTGTTCGAGGCCATGGCCCGGGCCTTGGCCTCGGCCAATGCTCCGGTCTTCACCGTCGATACGACGCCCCAGCAGCTGCCCGGCCGTGACGTCGAAGATAAGCTCCCCTCCGGGACCCTTCCGGAGATCTCTCTCGCCTATCTCGCCGAAACGACGGGCGGGAAGTTCCTGGGGGCCGTCAATTATTCCGCTCGCATCGCCGACGATCTCCATGACGCGACGGCCAATTATTATGTCCTCGGCTATTACATCCCGGCCAGCTGGGACGGCAAGTACCACGAGGTCAAGGTTGAGGTTCGCAAGAAGGGTTACCAGGTCCACGCCCAGCGCGGCTATTTCAATCCCGTCCCGTTCAATAAGCTCTCGCCCATCGAGAGGCATATCCACCTCCTGAACCTGGCCCTGGGCGACTCGGCTGCGGCCGCGAGGACCTTGGACTTTCCGATGACCGCGCTTCCGTTCGCGGCCCCCGGTCAGACGGCCAACGTCCTGGTCGTTTCTGGATTGGCTGTGGATTCGATCCGCAGCGCGATCGGCGACCGCACCGAGTTTGTGATCCTGGCCCTCGATCCGAACAGCGCCATCGCCGACGGACAGCGGGCGGAAGTGGAATGGAAAGACCTCAAGCCCGGCCGGCTCTATCAGTACAGTATCGCCTCACTCCCTCCCGGCCGCTATGATTACCGGGCCGTCATCAGGAATCTCGAGGACGGTCGGGCGGCGGTGGGCGCATGCTCGATCGAAGTCACAGCTCCGCCGGCCGAGGGGCCCATCATGTTCCCGCCTTTTCTCCTTCAGAGAGGCGGCGGGCAATATCTCGATCTGACGTCGAAGGGCGCCGTGGACGGCCCGGCCGGTTTCTCGATCTCCCAGATCTTCCCTTATCCGGCCAAGGAATACGCGCCCCTGGTCGGGCCCTTGGATCAGGGTGCGGGGGAGCTTTGGGCCATGCTCAGATGTGTCTGGCGCGGGGCCCGGTCCGGCGAGATCGAGCTAGCCTGTTCGGTCAAGGCCGAGGGCGGCGGCGAGGAGATCCCAGTCCCGGCCGAGATCCTCAGCGCGTTCAGCCGCGATGATGGCGATCTTTATCTGCTGCATTTCGAGCTGCCGGAGATCACGTCCGGGCGATGGGTGCTCGAGATCCGGGCCGAAGGCGAAGACGGGCCTGTGGCGCGGACGTCCGTCCCGCTTTCGATCCGGGCCGCCGGGCGCCGGCCCTAGCGGCCGGCCGCGGCCAAGGGACCGACGAGCGTCATCAAGATCAAGAGGGTCAAGGCGAGGAACACGAGGAGCTACAAACGGATGCGGCCGGACATGGGGTACTCCTTTCGGTCTACCGCGTCCTTTTGACGAACGTCTGCCAATGCTGACGGTAGCGCCGGAAAGCCTCCCGGCCCTGATCCGTCAGCCGGCAGATCGTCAGGGGGATGCGGCCCTTGTAGGTTTTTTCGATGGCGATGTAGCCGCCCTCCTGGAGCTTGGCCAGGTGGGCGGACAGGTTGCCCTTGGTCAGACCGGTCTCGCGCTGAAGGTACAGGAAATCGGCCGACTCGACGGCGTTGAGGATGGTCACGATGACCAGGCGGGCCGGCTCATGGATGAGCCTGTCGATCTCCCCGATCGGCCAGGGACCGGGCGTCATCGGGAGCCCTCCTCGGGCAGGGGATTGCGCCGCAGGTAACTTCGCAGCCCGATGAATCCTGACAGGACGAGCAGAAGGCCCACGATGCCGTAGAAGGCGGCCAGCTCCAAGCCCTTGGCCCAACCGGCGAACGCCAGGCCGACCCCCGCGGCCGCGGTCAGGACCGCCACCACGGCGATACGCGACAGGCCGGCTCGGAGAGAGACGAAGACCAGCGCGAGCGCATAAGCCAGGCCTGAAAAGGCGGGCATCGCATCGAGCCGGGCGGGCTTCGAGACGAAGAACACCGCTGCCAGGGCCGCGACGAGCCCTGCGCTCCCCCCGGCCAGCAGGGCCTTCTTGATCCTCTTCCTCTTTTCCGGCCGCTTGTAGGCCACATAGCCGGTGCGGGGATAGGTCAGCTTCCGTTTCATGGATCTGGCGAGCCTGTTCACGGCCCAACCGCCGGCCAGGATGACCGGCATGAGACCGATGTCAAAGATGAACCGGGCCGTAGACTTCTCGGGGGACAGGGCCGAACCGAGGAAGAAGAGCCCGAGGATCAGGACGAAAATCCCGAAGGCGATCTCGGCAACACCGTCCTCAAACCAATATTGGACCGTGCGCCGCTCGATCCGCTCGACGTCCGTTTTGTTCATGGTTTCTAAATTGTGGTCTGTCATACAAACTAGTCTACTACAAAAGACGATGATGTCAAGTGATTTCTTGAGGGGGGTCCTTTTACTGGAGGGTGCGGCTATGGCCTCGTCCTGGGCATAGAACACACCCAGAAAGGACGGGGCCCTCTCCGGGGATAGCCCCTCGACAGCCCAGATCAAGACGGGGTCAGTCCTAAACCCCTTAACTTCCCATCGCTGACACCGTGACCGGCTTTGACCGGAAGTTAAAAGGTTTAGGTCTGACCCCGTCTTGCCTCACCGCTTGACGAGGCGGATGGTCTTGATCTCGTACGGGGCCAGAGGGACGGTGATGGTCGCCCCCGTGCCGATCGTCTTCCCCGCCGGCCGCTCGATGAGATCGGCCTCGCTGGCCTCGACGTTCCAAGGCAGTTCGAGCCTGGCCTCGGCCTTCTCGCCGGCCGTCTCGTACAGGCGCACGATCAGGCCCCATTCCGCGTAGCCCATCTCCTTCTTCACGGCCGAGACGATGACGTTCGAGGGCCCGACTTTGATGAATGAATGGGCTTTCGCCAGCGTCCCGCCGTGGACCATGGGTACGCGCGTGATGAGCGGGTTGTTGACCTCGAAGCCGCGCCGTGTCACCTCGGCCGCCTTCCAGTCGCCGCGATGCGGCAGGATCGAATAGAGGAACTCTTGGCGGCCGCGGTCGGCCTCGGGATCGGGGTAGGTCGGGCCGTGGACGAGGGATATCCGCATGACCGGTCCCTTGACGTCGAAGCCGTACTTGGCGTCGTTGAGGAGCGCCGTGCCGTATTCGCCCGTGCTTTCCGAGACGTCGATCCAGCGCAGGGCCGGAACCTCGGTCCCGTCCGCGGGCCGGGCGATCGAGCCGTAGGGGATCTCGAAGCGGGCGGCCGGCGATTTGATCGCTAGCGGGAAGGCCGCCTTGATCATGATGTTGCGCTCCCTCCAATCAAGCCGGGTCAGGCAGTCGAGCCGCGGCGATCCGGCGCATAGGGTCAGGTCCTGTTCGAAGGTCGAGTCCTGGAAGCGGGATTTGATGCGCAGGACGGTGCGGACTGGGCCTTTCTCGACCAGCTCGACCGTCGCGCCGCCCTCGCCGATCCTGCCCGCCAGGCCCTTGAGCCCGAGCTCCCAGGCCGACATCTCCTTCGGCTCGTCCACGACCGCCTCGAGGACGTTGCCGGGGCCGGCCAGGACCTCGCGCTTGGCGGTCTTATCGTAGAGGCTGGCGATCCATCCGGTCTTGGGATCGAGCCGGACCTTGAGGTACTCGTTCTCGAGCTCGCCCGGCCCGGCCGTCAACGCGGTCGTCCAGGTCCGGTCCTTCTCGGCCGGGATGACGCGGTAGAGCCTGTATCCGAGCGAGGGCACGCCCTCGGCCAGGAACAGGACCCGGTACGCGACCCCGTCGCCGCGCACGCGCCGCTGCAGGATCTGGCAGGCGATGTCCTTGCCGTCCCCGTCGGTCATCCGGACCGTGCCGCCGCCCGGCTCCGCCGCCCCCGCGTCGGGAGGCACGACCATCTCGACCACGGCCGGCTCGGTCCGTTCCCAGAAGAGCGGATTATAGACGACGACCGGGAAGCCGGGGCCGCGCGTGTCGATCTGGCTCGAGATCGTCTCGAGGGAGAAATCCAGGGCCCGCTCGCCCCGTTCCCGGGCCTGCCGGTAATAGCCGCCGACCTCGTCGTAGACCGGCCCGATCGACGAGCCGTCGAGGATGTCGTGGAACTGGTTGCGCAGGACGATCTTCCAGGCCTCGTCGAGGTCGCGCTCGGGGTAATAATCGCGGTAGCCGGAGGCCGTGGCGATCGCGGAAAACTTCTCGGCCGTGACCAGCAGGCCCTCCATGGCCCGGTTGTTCTTCTTCGTCGCCGACTGGGTCGTGTAACAGGCCGGGAAAGCGAAGTTCAGCTCGTGCTTGACGACCGGAAGCGACGCCCCGTTGGCCGCCGCGATGCCCTTGAGGAAGGCCTCGGGCACGTCGAACATGAGCCGCGGCTCGTTCGGGTCCTCGCGGAACTTCTTGATCGCCGCGATGTCCACATCGCGCGGGCCGCCGCCGTGGTCCCCGGCGCCATAAAGGATCAGGAAGTCCTTGATGTCGGTGTTCTTGCGGGCCGCTTCCAGGATATTGCGCGTCCCGTCCTGCAGGCTGACGTTGTACCAGCCGGCCGGGACGTAGCCGAGCACGCGCGAGCCGTCCATCCCGTCCCACCAAAAGAAATGGGTCGGGTCCGGCCCGGGCGCGCATCGTCCGAAGACGTAGGAGTCGATTCCGGCCCGCCGCAGGATCTGGGGCAGCTGCCAGTTATGGCCGAACGTGTCGGGGCACCAGCCGACCTTGACGTCGACGCCGAATTTGTCGAGGAAATAGCGCTTGCCGTAGAGGAACTGGCGGGCCAGGGCCTCGCCGTCGGGCATGTTGGCGTCGGGCTCGACCCACATGCCGCCGACGGGGACCCATGTCCCTTCCTTGATCTTGGCGGCGATCCGGGCGAAGAGCTCCGGCTGGACTTTTTCGATAGCCTCGTAGAGCGCCGCCTGGCTCTGGGCGAAGGTCAGGCCGGGCATCTTGTCCATCTGGGCCAGCGTGCCCTCGAAGGTGTAGCGGGCGATATCGGCCACGGTCTCTTCCCAGCGCCAGAGCCAGCTCAGGTCGATGTGGGCGTGGCCGATGAGGTGGGCCGCGAGCTCGCGGGGCGGGACGGCGGCCGCGGCTTTCGGGGGCGCCGGCTTCTGAGGGGATGCGGCCGGACCCGCGGACGCGGCCGGAGAGGCGAAGGCCAGGGCTCCGATCAGGGCGATGAGGACGAGCGGCCGAAGCGGCTGGGTTTTCATGGGGCCTCCTCCCGACGGGCTCTGACGGTCCGCCCGGGAACCGATTATAAGGTTTTGTGAAGGCCGGACTCAACCCCTCCGGCGGGCGGACCGGTCGTTATTTGACCTCGACCTCGACGGTGAAGAACTTGAAGTCCTTGTAGACGACGTCGGTCTTCGAGCGGATGAAGGGCTTGCCGGACTGCTTGAGATAGGCCTCCTCGACCTCGAGATGGGTGGGGAAGCGCAGGCCGTTCTTCTCCTGGCTGAACTCGGAGACGATGTTCAGGCGCGGCGTGCGCTTGTAGAGTCCGCCCCTCTCGGCGAAGACGTCGAAATGACCGACCCGGTTCTCGCTCCATTCGATCTTGAGGACGTCGCCCGTGGCCGGATCGAGCCAAGCCTTGCCGTAGAGGTTCCGGCTGGGCGGCGCGCCCGGCTTGGGTTTGGCGTCGACGACGACGGCCTTGAGGCCGTTCACGACCTCTTCGCCGGCGACGGCATAGTTATAATCGACCTGAAAGCGCTCGCCGAAGAGCCCGACCGGCCCGAGCAGGGCCGTGCCCCAGACGACGGCCGAGGTCTGAAGCTCGGCGTTGGGCACGTTCTTCTTCTTGCCGTTCTCCTCGATCTCGGTCCGGATCTCCCGGATGGCCCGGCCGGCCCGGATGCACTGATAGTCGTAAACGAAAGAGCGATGGAGCTTCCTTACCGTGCTGACGACGAGCGTCGGCCCGAGGTAGGCCTGTCCGGTAGGGCCGGCGATCGTCGGCGCGATGACGTCGACCGTGCTGCCCTTCGCGGCGGCGTCGAGCTTGGGATCGATCGTCTCGCGGATCTCCTCGCGGCAGACGAAATCGAAGGCCGAAGCCTCCAGCCTGCCGCAATACGCGGCGGTCTTGGCGAGAAGCAGGTCGAGCGCCGTCGGAGATGCGGGGGGAGGGATCTGAAAGGCGTGCGCCGCCGGGACGGAGGCGGGTTTGTCCGCCTGAGCCCCGAAAGCGGAAAACATGAGGCCGGGGAAAGCCAGGATCAGGAGGGAACGAGTGATCGCCTGGGTGAACCTCATGCTAACGGGCCTCCTCGAAGGAACGGACCTGAATATCAAGATAGGTCGTCGGGCCTGCAAAATCAAGCCCGCTCCCGTGAAGATGGGGTCAAACCTACCTTTTGTTACTTTTTGATAAAAGGTAGGTTTGACCCCGTCTTGGCTTTCCGAACATAATGGGGCGAGCGAGGAGGAGCCGATGACGACGCGATACGGTTGCGATGAGCAGGACCTGGCCCATTACACGTGCTATCGGACCTCCCACAAGCTCGCGATCGACGGCCGGCTCGACAAACCGGCCTGGCGCGAGGCGCCGAAGTCGCCGCGCTTCGTCGACCTCGTCAGCGGCGTGCCCGGGTTCCTCGAGACCCGGATGGCCTCGCTCTGGGACGACGAAAACCTCTATATCGCGTTCTGGGTCAGCGAGCCCAACGTCCAGGCCCGGATGAGCGAGCGCGATTCTCTGGTTTGGAACGAGAACGATGTCGAGATCTTCATCGGCGGCGAGGACTGCTATTACGAATTCGAGATGAACGCTTGGGGCACGGTCTACGAGGTCTTCTACATCTGGCAGGACGCCCTCAAGAAAGGCGGCCGCTTCGATCTTCCCGAGTTCGACCTGCGCGCCCATCCGGTCGACGTCCTAGGCGGCTTCCAGGACGGGATGCGCTACGGAAAGCACCCTCGCGGCCGGCGCTGGGCCTTCATGGATTGGGACCTGCCCGGCCTCCGGGCGGCCGTCCAGGTCCAAGGCACGCTCAACGACGCCTCGGACATCGACCAGGGCTGGACCGCCGAGATCGCTTTCCCCTGGCGGGGCCTGACGCACCTGGCCGGCAGCCGGCCCGCGCCGCCGCGCCCCGGCGATGTCTGGCGCATGGACTTCTCCCGCTTCGAGCTTCTGGAGTTCTGCGGCGCCAAGGCGGAGCCGCATCCCGGCTGGGCCCTCAACAAGCACGGCGTCTATGATTCCCATATCCCCGAGTGCTTCTCGTTCGTCCATTTCTCGGACCTCGACGCGGCCGCGATCTCGGGGCTGCGGAAGGGTGACACGTGATGTCGCCGCGGGGCCGGCCCGAAGATAGGCCTCAAATAAAAAAATGGGGACGTTTCTATTTTAAAAATTAATTTATGAATAAAAAAAATAGAAACGTCCCCATTTTGGTCAGGCGGATTCTCCCAGCCGTTCGAGGAAGACCCGACGGACCTGCTCGATGAGCTCGCCAACCATATCCTTGGTATAGCCGGCCGTCGGGATCGGCGCCTCGATCATCACCTCGATGCGGCCGGGCCGGATCACTCTCGTTCCCTTGTGGTTGATCCCGTAGGCCCCCCGCTGCACGACCGGCAGGATGTCGAGCCCGGTCTCGAGGGCCATCAGGAAGCCGCCCCGCTTGAACGGCCCCAGTCGGCCGTCGAGGGTGCGCGTGCCCTCGGGCATGATGCCGAAGGAAAAGCGCGCGTGCTCCCGGAGCCAGGCCGCCGCCCGGCGCAGGCTCTCGACCGCCTGCGGCGTGTTCTTGCGGTCGATCGGGAACATGCCGATCCGCCGGATGACCCCGCCGTAAAGGGGCCAGCGGAAATGGCGCTCCTCTTCCGCCCCTCGGAGAGGCGGCGGGAAGGCGACCTGGAAGACGAAGGGATCGAAGAAATTGACGTGGTTCATCATGGCCACGTAGGCCCGTCTGGGGACGATCCGCTCCCGGCCGGTCGTCCGGACCCGGATGCCGCAGACGAAGAGGATGGCCCGGGAACCGCCCTTGATCAGGGCCTCGAGGGCCCGGCCGCGCAGGACGAACGAGCCCAGCCAGACGAGGAGGCAGGCGACGACGAAGACCGGCAGGGCGACGATCCAGATGAGGAGCGACCGCAGGCGAACAAAGAACGTGCTCATGGGCGCGCCTCAGGCCAGGACAACGAGTTCGGCCGGCAGGACCTTGAGCCGCAGCGGCGTCCAGCCGATGAGCTCGCCGTCGGCCATCAGCCGGAGCGGCGGATCGCACTCGACCGAGATCGTGGCGGCCTGGCGCATGTGGACCTTGGGATGGCCGGCGTGCTGGCCGGAAAAGACGCCGGAGAAGATGGAGACGATCTCCCGGCGGTTAACGTCGTTGAAGAGGACCAGGTCGGCCTTGCCGTCGGAGGTGTCGGCGTTCGGGGCGATCTTCATCTTGCCGCCGGTGAATTTCGAGTTGGAGATGACGAGGGCGCTGTTGTCGGCTTCGAGCCGGTGGCCGTCGGCCTCGATGACGATATGGTTGGACATGCCGCGGACGAGCCGCGCGAGCACGGCCATGCTGTAGCCGGCCGCGCCCAGGAACTTGAGGCGTTCGTTGGTCAGGCGCAGGATGTCCGCGATCAGGCCGACGCCGATGATGTTGAGGGAATAGCGGCGCACGGTCTTGCCGCGCTCCTGCTCCTCGAACTCGACGAGATCGACCGGCCGGCGGCGGCCGGCGACGATCGCGTCCAAGGCCTGGTCCGGCGTGGTGATATCGAAGTCGCGCAGGAAGGAGTTGCCGGTCCCGGCCGGGATCTGGCCGATCTCGGGGCGGCGGGCCGGCCGGCCCTCGCTGTAGAGGCCGTTGAGGAGCTCGTAGGGCGTGCCGTCGCCGCCGAGGCAGAGGAGCCGGTCGTAGCCGGCCCCGGCCGCCTCGCGGCCGATCTCGACGGCGTGGCCGGCGTATTCCGAGACGCGGATCTCGAGATCCGGGAACGCCGACCGCAGGCGCGGTTCGAGTTGATCGAAGACCTTCCGGCCGTGCCCGTGCCCGGCGGCGGGATTGACGACGAGAAGTGTTTTCATGGTCGGCCTTATCGTTGCGACTTTAGCATAAGCCGGCCCAAATAGGAAGGGACCGTCCCGGGTCGGAGAGCTCTCTTGGCCGCGCTAATCGGAAGGCCAACGCGGCCTGGCGGCGGTGGGACCCGGCTGGCCGGCTGGGAAGGCAAGTAGATCGCTCCTCCCGGCCTATTTCTTCGCCAGAGCTTCCTTGATCCGCGCCGGCGTCATGGGCAGCATGTGCATGCGGACGCCGATCGCGTCGGCGATGGCGTTGGCGATGACCGCCCCCATGACCGTGATGGCCGGCTCGCCGCACCCGGACGCGGGCAGGCTGGGGTTGTCGACGAGGACGACCTCGATCTTCGGCAGCCAGGACATGCGCGGCAGCTGATAGGTATCGTAATTCTCGTCGAGGACGCGGCCGTTCTTGAACCGGATCTCCTCGGCGAAGCAGTAGCCCAGGCCCATGGTGATACAGCCCTCGATCTGCATGCGGGCGCCTTCGGGATTGACGACCTCGCCCGTGTCCTGGGCGCAGACGACGCGCTTGACCCGGACCTCGCCGGTGGACTGATCGACCTCGACCTCGGCCATGGTGGCGACATCTGTGCCGAGGTAGTCCGTGATGGCGATGCCGCAGCCGTGGCCGGACGGGGCCTTGGCGAAGGCGCGGCCGAACTTGTCGGCGGCGGCCTGAAGGACCTTCTTCATCCGCGCGTCGGCCAGGTTCGCCAGGCGGAACGTGAGCGGATCGACGCCGGCCGCCTGGGCCATGATGTCGACCTGCGATTCGGTAGCGAAGATGTTGGTGTTGCTGCTGGGACCGCGCCAAGCGCCGGTGCCGAAGGGGTGGACGCCCGAATCGCTGCCGAAGCCGCCGCCGTAGGCCAGGACGCGCTTGTGCGGGATGTCGTAGACGGGCTGAGCGCTGCGGCTTCCCGCCTGGTAGATCTTGAAGTCCCACAGGACGATCTTGTTCCCGGCATCGAGACCTGAGCGGACGTCGTAGACGCAGGCCGGCCGGAAGGTGTCGTTGAAGAACTCCTCCTGGCGCGACCAGGCGACCATGACCGGCCGGCCCGAGAGCTTGGCCAGGCGGGCCGCCTCGACGATCTGGAGGCCGGCGTTCTTGCCGCCGAAACCGCCGCCGACGAAGGGCGCGCGGACGCGGACGTTCGGCGGGTCGAAGCCGAGGGTGCGGGCGATCTCCTGCTGGGCCCGGAAGGGCGATTGCGTCGAGGCCCAGACCTCGGCCTTGTTGCCGTCGACGATGCGGACGACGGCCGTGTGCGGCTCGGACGGGGAGTGGGCGACGTATTGGGCGAAATAGGACTCCTCGATGATCTTGGCCGCGAGCCTGGCGCCTTCGTCGAGGCTGCCCGACTCGACCACGACGTCGGAGCGGGACGAGGCTTCCTTGAGGTGGCCGAAGATGTTGGCGTTGTCGAGGGTCGAAGACGAGGGCGAGAACTCGGCCTTGATCAGGGCGACGGCCTGGGCCGCGATATCGGGCTTCTCGTGGAGGACGGCGACGAGATCGCCGTCGCGGACGATCTGGGCGCCGGGGACGGCCGCGGCCGCGGTGGTGTCGGCGCTCCTGAGCTTGGCCCCGTGGGCGGGAGGCCTGAGGACCGAGGCGTAGACCATGCCGGGGAGACGAATGTCGCCCGAGTATTTGGCCTCGCCGGTGACCTTGGCCCGGCCGTCGGTGCGTGCTGCCGGATGGTCGGTGATCGTGTGCCGGGCCAGGGGCTCGAGCGGCGGCTTTGTCTCGAGGCGGACCTCGATCTTGCGGCCTCCGATGAGGTCGGCATAGGCGATCTTCTTGGCCGGGGAAGCGATGATGTAGACCGTGCCTTCTCTGGTGGCCAGGGCGTCCTCGGGTACGCCGAGCTTGGCCGAGGCCATGCGGACGAGGACGGCGCGGGCTTCGGCGGCGGCCTGTCGAAGGGCCGGGCCGAAATACTTGATGCTGCGCGAGCCGAAGGTGCCGGCGTCGTAGGGGCAGAGGGCCGTGTCGCCCATGACCATGTCGACCGAGTTGAGCGGGACATCGAGCTCGTCGGCCAGCATCATCTGGAGAGCGGTCAGGGTGCCCTGGCCCATCTCGATCTTGCCGGAAAAGCCGGTGACGCGGCCGTCGGCGCCGACCTTGAGATAGGCGTTGGGGTCGTCGGGGTAACCCTGGCCCTGGCCGCCGCGCTGCCCTTCCTGGCCCTCGAGGTCGAGGGCGTCGCCGATCGAAAAGGCCACGACCAGACCGCCGCCCGCGAGCTTGAGGAAGTCGCGACGGTCGAGAGCAGAAGCGAACGCGCCGGGATATTCGTCGTCCGGAACGCGGGGCCTGAGGGGATTGAAAGCGAGACGGCCGGGCCGGGAGGTCTTAGCGGACGTCATGGCCCACCCCCTGGATCTTCATCTTCAGCGCTTGGGAGGCCTGCTGGACCGCGGCGATGATGCGCTTGTAGGCGCCGCAGCGGCAGATGTTGCCATCCAGGGCGTCGACGATCTCGGCCTCGGTCGGGTCAGGCTGGCGCTGGAGCAGGGCGTAAGCTTCCATGATCATGCCCGGCGTGCAGTATCCGCACTGGAGGGCGCCGTTGTCGACGAAGGCCTGCTGGAGCGGGTGGAGGCGGCCGTTGGGCTGGGCCAGGCCTTCGATCGTCAGGACCGACTTGCCCTCGGCGGCGGAGAGGGGGAGGGAACAGGAACGCACAGGCTTGCCGTCGAGGAGGACGGTGCAGAAGCCGCAATAGCCCTCGCCGCAGCCGTATTTCGTGCCGGTCAGGCCCAGGTCGGTGCGCAGGACCCACAGGAGCATGCGCTCCGGCGAGGTCGTTACGGAAACGTTCTTGGCGTTGAGCCGGAATTGGACCGTCTTGTCCATGCGGCCTCCGTTCGAGCCTGGCGGCGCTTGGAGAAGCTCGCTGCCCCTTGATTCAATCTTAGCACATCGGCCCGACCCGGTCATATCCCATGGGGCCCGACCCCATTGTCTTCGGCCTTCGTCTTGGGTTAATGTGAGTAGCGGAACGGAGGCGGCCATGAAACGAAAACTGCGTTCGATAATCCCTGCGAGCACAACGTACATGTGCGCCCTGATCTTGATCCTGGCCACATCCTGCGGACCGTCCGGACGAGCTCCGGCGGAAAAGGCCGGGGCAAAGGCGATCACCCCGGCGCCCTTCGAGCTCGAGGAGGCGACGATCGCCGGGCTCCAGGAGGCCCTGACGGCGGGGAGGACAACCTCCGAGAAGCTGGTCACGCTCTATTTCGAGCGCATCGACCGGATCGACCAGAGCGGCCCGGGGCTCAATGCGGTCCTCCAGAAGAATCCCGACGCCTTGGCCATCGCCCGCGCTCTCGACAAGGAACGGAAGGAGACGGGCCCACGCGGGCCTCTCCACGGCATCCCGGTCATCATCAAGGACAACATCGACACCGCGGACAACATGGAGACGACCGCGGGTTCGCTCGCCCTTCTCGGCTCCAAGCCGGCCAAGGACGCCTTCATCGCCGAGCGCCTGCGGGAGGCGGGCGCCGTGATCATCGGCAAGGCGAACCTCAGCGAGTGGGCGAATTTCCGGTCCTCGCACTCGACCAGCGGCTGGAGCGGCCGGGGCGGCCAGACCCACAATCCGTTCGCCCTCGACCGGAACCCGTCCGGGTCGAGCTCGGGCACGGCGGCGGCCGTATCGGCGAACCTGGTCACCGTCGGGATCGGAACGGAGACGGACGGCTCGATCGTCTCGCCGTCGTCGTGCTGCGGCATCGTCGGGCTCAAGCCGACGGTCGGGCTGGTCAGCCGGTCGGGCATCATCCCGATCGCGCACTCGCAGGACACGGCCGGACCGATGGCCCGGACGGTCAGCGACGCGGCGACGCTGCTCGGGGTCCTCACGGGACCCGACCCGAACGATCCGGCGACGCAGGCCAGCGGGGCTCGGATTTTCAAGGACTACCGCCAGTTCCTCACGCCGGGCGGCCTCAAGGGCGCCCGGATCGGCGTGCTGCGGGCCAAGGCGTTCAATTTCTCGGGCCGGCTCGACCCGATCCTGCAGGCCGCGGTCGAGGCCCTGAAGCGGGAAGGGGCCGAGGTCGTCGACCCGGTCGAGTTCCCGACCCTGGGGCAAACCGACGATGCCGAGTACCAGGTCCTCCTCTATGAGTTCAAGGCCGACCTCGAGGCCTACTTCGCCTCCCGGCCCGGGTCGCCGGTTAAGACGCTCAAGGACCTCATCGCCTTCGATCTCCAGCACGCCGACCGGGAGATGCCCTTTTTCGGGCAGGAGACGGTCGAGCAGGCGGCCAAGAAGGGGCCGCTGACGGACAAGGCCTATCTCGACGCCCTGGCCAAGTGCCGCGAGCTCATGCGCGAAAAGGGCATCGACGCGGTCCTGGCCGCCCACAAGCTCGACGCGCTCATCGTCCTGACGAACGGTCCCGCCCACATGACCGACCTCGTCAACGGCGATTCGTTCTCGGGCAGCTCGTCCTCGCCGGCGGCGGTCGCGGGCTACCCGACGATCACGCTCCCGGCGGGCTACGTGTTCGGCCTGCCGGTGGGGGTGTCTCTCATCGGCAAGGCCTGGAGCGAGCCCGAGCTCATCCGCCTCGCGTTCGGTTTGGAGCAGGCCCTGGGCCAGCGCCGGTCGCCGCGCTTGTTGCCGACCGCCGAGCTGCCGCTATCCGTTCCCGCGTCCTCTTTGCCGCCCTATAGGGCGCTCGGGTCTTTCTGAATGGGGTCGGACCACAGCGATAAGAAATAATATCAACAACATAGGCCTGCCGTCCGGCAAGAAAAGGTCCTTAAGTCTTCATTTTTGCCGTCAAAAAAGATAGAACTGACAAGGAACCGAGTTTAGAGGATTCTCATTTTCGGGCCTCAAAACCCTTGCTTAAGGCCCTAAATGCGCTAAAAATAGGGGACAAATCGTTGATAAATGTTCTTATTCCTGAGGTCCGACCCCATCGAGGAGGGATCATGATGCGCAACACGGTCCGACGCTTCCCGGCCTTCGCGGCGGCTTTCCTCGCCCTGGTCTTGACGATTCTCGTTTTGCCTCCCGGTCCTTTGGCCGCGTGGGACGCGACGACCGCCCACGACACCGCCGCCCGCGACGCGTTCGTGAACGGACACATGACCAAGACGGCCGCCCCGCCGTTCGCCTTCACTTACGGAGGCCGGGCCTCGTCTTCCTTCATCGGCCGGTGGACCGTGACCTCGGAGGAGAGGACCGAGGGCGCCAAGACCGTCCGCACGGTCGTTTACGCCGACGCTTCGACGGGCCTGCGCGTCACGGCCGTTTACACGATCTATAAGGACTTCCCCGCCGCGGAGTGGGTCGTCCGGTTAAAGAACGCGGGCCGCTCCGACACGCCCATCCTCGAACAGGTCCGGGCCTGCGCCGCCTCGTTCCCCGCCTTCGCCGGCCCCTCGCCGGTCATGCTTTATCGGGCCCGCGGCAGCAGCGCCCAGCGCAACGACTTTGCCCCCATCGACGAATCCCTGGGGCCCAAGGCCGAGGTCCGGTTCGGGCCGACGGCCGGGCGCTCTTCCGACACCAACGCCCTGCCGTTCTTCAATGTCGCGGGGGCCGGCCATGGCATCGTCGCCGCCGTGGGCTGGAGCGGGCGGTGGGAGGCGGCCGTCGGCCGCAAGGGCGCCGACCCGCATGCACTCGACCTCACAGCGGGCCTGCCCGAGACGCATTTCAAGCTCCACCCCGGCGAAGAGGTCCGGACGCCGTCGATGGCCCTGCTCTTCTGGAAGGGCGCCGACCGGATGGCCGGGCACAACCTCTTCCGGCGGTTCGTCGTGGCCCATCACATGCCGCGGACCACACCCGGCGGCGGCCCGGCCGTCCTGCCGATCGCGCACGGCGTCGGTTTCGGCGGCCCGTTCCCCTGCAACGAATATGTTTGCGCGACCGAGAGCTATGCCATCGGCATGATCGAGCGGCTCCACCAGTTCGGCATCGACCCCGACGCCTGCTGGATCGACGCCGGCTGGTACGAGAATCCGACCGGCCAATGGTGGTCGGGGGTCGGCACATGGACGGCCAGCACGAAGAACTTCCCTCGCGGCCTCAAGCCGGTGACCGCCGCGGCCAAGAAGAACGGACAAGGCTTCGTCCTCTGGTTCGAGCCAGAGCGCGTCTACGAGGGGACTTGGCTTGACCGTGAGCACGCGGACTGGCTGATCAAGATCCCCGGCGACCCCAACCGCCTGCTCGATCTCGGCAACCCCAAGGCCCTGGCCTGGCTCACCGATCACATCTCGAACTTCCTCCGCGACGAGGGCGTGACCATCTACCGCCAGGACTTCAACTTCGACCCGGCGCCGTTCTGGAAGGCCGCCGACGCGCCCGACCGGGTCGGCATCGCCGAGATGAAGCACATCGAAGGCCTGTACGCGTTCTGGGACGCTCTCCTGGCGCGCCAGCCGGGGCTCCTCATCGACAACTGCGCCTCGGGCGGGAGGCGTCTCGATCTCGAGACGACCAGCCGCAGCATCCCGCTCTGGCGGACGGATTATCAGTACTGGGAGCCGAACGGCTACCAATGCCACACCTACGGGCTGCACTTCTTCATCCCGGCCAGCGGCACGGGCAACGGAGACCCGCGCAAATACTGGTTCCGCAGCGCGGCCCTGGGCGGCGCCGTGGTCATGGGCTGGGAGCTCACGCCCGGCTTCAACCTGAACGCGGCGCTCGAGGACGTGGCCGAGTTCCGGGCCACGCGCGGCTATTTCTACGGCGATTACTATCCGTTGACGCCCTATGCGACGGGCGACGACGCCTGGGCGGCTTTCCAATGGGACCGGCCCGAGGAAGGCGATGGGATCGTCGCCGCCTTCCGGCGTCCCCTCGCGCCCCAGGCCTTGATCGAGGTCAGGCTCGGCGGACTGGACCCGGCCGCGGACTATGAGGTGAGCTACGAGGATTACGGCATCACGGTCGTCAAGAGCGGCCGCGAGCTCGCCGGCGGCCTGACGCTCAAGATCCCCGAGGCCCCGGCCTCGCTATTGCTGAAGTACCGGAGGATCAGGTAGGATGATCGAGCTGACGCATGTCACCAAGAGCTACAACCGGGGCCGCATCAAGGCCGTCGATGACTTGACCCTCGCGGTCAAGCCCGGCGAGATCTTCGGCTTCCTCGGCCCGAACGGCGCGGGCAAGACGACGACCATCAAGCTCATCGTCGGGCTGCTGCGCCCGGACGCGGGCCGTATCGCCGTCGAGGGCCTGGACATCGCGACCCGTTCCCTCGACGCCAAGCAGCTGACGACCTACGTCCCGGATTTCCCGGCCGTCTACGAGCGCCTGACCGGTCTCGAGTACCTCAACTTCATCGGCGATGTCTACGGCGTGCCCAAGGCCGATCGGCTCGAGCGCATCGACAAATGGCTCGAGATCTTCGAGCTCGCCCCGTTCGTCTCCAATCCCATCCAGAGCTATTCGCACGGCATGAAGCAGAAGATCGTGCTGACGGCGGCGCTCCTGCCGGCGCCCCGGGTCATGGTCCTCGACGAGCCGCTCGTCGGGCTCGACCCGCGGGCGGCCCACCAGCTCAAGGACATGTTCCGCGAACACTGCGACGCGGGCAAGACCCTGTTCTTCTCGACCCACATCATGGAAGTCGCCGAGAAGCTCTGCGACCGGATCGGCATCATCCACAAGGGCCGGCTCGTCGCCAGCGGCACCATGGCCGAGCTCAAGGCGCTCGACCGGACCGAGTCGGGACAGTCCCTCGAAGAGATCTTCCTGGAGCTGACGGAACCATGAGCCGGCTCGCGATGATCGGGACCGTCGTCCGGGCCGGGCTGCGGTCGAACTTCGGCCTGGCCATCCTCAAGCACCGGCTCCTCGTCGAGAAAAAGGACCGCTGGCTCGTGCCGCTTGTCGGACTGGCCTTTCTCGGCGTCGTGCCCTTGCTCTACGGGGTCGTCCTACTCGTCCAGAACCTCTACGCGGCGCTCAAGCCCATGGGTCAGGAGCGGGCGATCCTGTCGTTCGGGTTCCTGGCCGCCCAGGCCCTGATCCTGCTCTTCGGGCTGTACTACGTGATCGCGGCGTTCTATTTCTCGCGGGACCTCGACTTCCTGATCCCGCTGCCGCTCCGGCCGGGCGAGGTCATGGCCAGCAAGTTCGCGGTCATCGTCATCAACGAGTACCTGACCGTGGCGGCCATCGTGCTGCCGATCGTCGTGACCCTGGGGGTCGTCGCGCGGGTCGGGCCCGGCTACTGGGTGAACGCGGTCCTCGTCTACCTGGCCCTGCCGATCATCCCGTTGGCCGTCGTGTCGCTCCTCGTCGTCGTCCTGATGCGGTTCATCAACCTCAGCCGGAAGAAGGACGCCTTCATCCTCATCGGCAGCATTCTGCTTCTCGTCGGGGCCCTGGCGGTCCAGGTCGCGTTGGGGCGGTCCGCCTCGGCCGGGAACGGGCGGGAGATCGGCGCGAACATGGCCGCCCTGACGGCCTTCCTGACCTCGCCGAATAGCCTCCTCAGCCGGGTCGGGGCCTTCTTCCCGCCGGGGATCTGGGCGACCAAGGCGGTCGCGGCGGGATTCAGCGGCGAAGGGCTGGCCAACCTGGGGCTGCTGTGGGGCGTGTCGGGGCTGCTCTTCGCGGCCATCGTCGTTCTGGCCGAGAAGCTTTTTTATCGCGGTCTGGTCGGTCTCGGCGAGACGACCGGGCGGAAGAAGCGGCTGACGCGTGACGAGATGTCGCGGCGCGTGTCGTCCGGCCGGCGGGCCAAGGCCGCGATCTTCGGTCGCGAGTGGAAGATCATGAACCGGACGCCGATCTTCCTGCTGAACGGGACCTTCGTCGTCGTGCTGCTGCCGGCTATCTTCGTGCTCATGGCCACCGTGGGCCGGGGGGCGCGAAGCGGGGCCGTCGGGGGCGCGGGCACCCAGGTCGATCCCATGGCCCTGCTAAAGGCCATGGCTTCGGGGCATCCTCTCGTCGTCATCCTGGCCACGGCCCTGTTCATGACCGTCTGCGGCAGCATCAACGGGACGGCGTCTTCGACGTTCTCGCGGGAAGGCGCCCAGTTCTGGATCTCAAAGATGATCCCGGTCGCCCCGCGCGAGCAAGCGACCGCGAAGTTCTGGCACTCGTACCTGGTGGCGGCGCTGGGCGTGGCCACGGCGGGGGTCGCCGCGGCCGCCGTCCTTCATGTCGGACCGCCTGAGCTTGCGGCCGCGGCCGGACTCTCGCTCCTGGCGGGGGTCCTGCTGACCGCGGTGGGCATGGCCATCGACCTGGCCCGGCCCCTGCTCGATTGGGCCAACCCTCAGAAGGCCATCAAGCAGAACCTCAACGTGCTGCTGGCCATGTTGGCGGACATCGGCATCCTGACGGGCGTCTTCTTCGGCGTCCGGGCCTTGACCCGGGCCGGGCTCGGGACCGCCGCAGTGCTGGGCGTCCTGTTCGCCGGGCTCGCGGCTCTCTCGGCCGCGGGCTACGCCGCCCTGCTCCGTTTCGCCGACAAGCGTTATCCCCAGATCGAATAGGGGTCGTCCCCCGAAGAGGGCCGTCCCTCCCGCCGCCCTAAGCGGCCCGGTCGGAATGCAGCTGGACCGGCCTCTCCATCCGCTTCCGGACACGCAGGTTCAGGACCTCGACGCCCACCGAGAAGCCCATGGCAAAATAGATATAGCCCTTGGGGATGACCAGGCCCAGGCCCTCGCCGAACAGAGTGAAGCCGACAAGCAGCAAAAAGCTCAGCGCCAGCATCTTGATGGTCGGGTGGCCGTCGACGAACTCGCCGATGGCCCTGGCCGAGACCATCATCACCCCGACGGCGATGACGATGGCCGCGATCATGACGATCAGGTGGTTGGCCAGGCCGATGGCCGTGATGACGGAGTCGAGCGAGAAGACGATGTCGAGCACGGCGATCTGGGCCAGGACGGCCAGCATCTGCGTCGAGGCCCGGCCCTTGAGGTGGCCCTCCTCTCTCATGAGGCTGTGATGGATCTCGCGGGTGCTCTTGCCGAGCAGGAACAGGCCGCCGGCCACAAGGATCAGGTCCCGGCCGCTGAATTCCCGCGAGAGGGCCGCGAAAAGGGGCCGCTTCAGGCTCATGACCCAGGTGAGCGACAGGAGCAGCAGGATGCGGCTGACCATGGCCAGGCCCAGGCCCAGCACGCGGGCCCTGTTGCGGCGTTCGTGAGGCAGCCGCCCGACGAGCACGGAGATGAAGATGATGTTGTCGATGCCGAGGACGATCTCCAGGGCGGTCAGCGTCCCCAGCGCGATCCAGTTCTGGACATGCGTCATCCACTCCATCGCGGCCTCCTTCGGTCAGGGGGTCCTTTCGGACAGGACCGTCCCCGGCGGGATGGCCCGTCTCGACCCTGTTCTCGCGAGAGCTCCCATTATAATCAAAACGGGAGTGTTTCCGGCGTCACGGTCCATGGACAGAGGGGCCGCCCCGTTAGGGACAGTCCCTGGCCGGCGCTGAGGCCCGGGCCTCGGATCAGGTAAAGATGATCTCGCCTCCGGCGCTGATCTCGTAGAACTTGCCGACGTTGATGATCGAATCGACCTGGGGGGCGAAGTCCTCTTTCTTCAGGCCGAACATGTCCACCGTGGCCTTGCAGGCGTAGAGCTTGCAGCCGGCGTCGGACACCATCTCGATGAACTCGGGCACCGGCGGGATGTCGATCTTGTCCATGGTCTTCTTCATCATGGACGTGGCCAACGCCGAGAACCCGGGCAGGATGCCCAGGATGGACGGCATGTGCATGCCCGGGTTGCCGACCGTCGCGATCTTGATCTTGGCCATGCGCTTCCTGGTGATCGCGTCCAGGCCGAAGAAAGTGAAGAACAGGTTGGCTTCGATGCCCTCCATGCGGGCGCCGTTGGCCATGATGAGCCCGGGGTAGACGCCGTCGAGCCCGCCTTTCGAAACGACGATCGAGACTTTCTTGATCTTGTCTTCCATGGTCCGCTCCTTCTGCGATGTCCCCGATGAGCGCGCGTCAGACGCAGCCCTCGGGCTTTTTCAGGCCGGCGATCTTGGCCGCCTTCTTGGCCGGGCCGCCGGGGAAGAGCGCATAGAGGTCCTTGGTCGTGACCACGCCGCTCTTGTTGAGCCTGCGGATGCTGGGCGCCTGGCCGCTCTCCCGGAATTCCTTCTGCATGAACTCGATGACCTTCCAATGGGCCGGCGTGAGCTCGGCGATGCCCTCGTCTCTGGCGACGGCCGCGGCGATGTCGCGCGTCCACTGAGAGAGATCGGTCAGGAACCCCTCGTCGTCGACGTTGACCGCCGTTGCTCCGAACTGTTTCTGTGGCATGGTGTCCCTCCTGCCTTGATAACAGGACTTAAGACGTCTTTCTATCGATCGCCGGCCGCTTCTTGCCGGCCATCTTCATCCGGGACGGAACGAACGGAATGGGCCAGCCGCGCAACAGGACATGCCAGTAGATCCAGCGGAAGGCCAGCTTGCCCAGATGATTGATCCGGCTGGGTTTGAGCAGCGGCATCGGGCCGATGACCGGGAAAGGGAACCGGCCCGGCAGCGGCTCGACATCGTAGTTGAAATCGATCAGGATGGCCTTCCTATTCCCGGCCTCGACGAAGCAGTTCGAGTGGCCGTCGAACGCCGGCTCGAGCGGCTTGCCCTCGATCGCCCGGCGGATGTTCCTGGCCAGGATCTCGGCCTGGAAATGAGCGACCGACCCGGCCTTGGAGGTGGGCAGGTCCGTCGCGTCGCCGATGGCGAAGACGTTCTCGTATTTCCTGGCCCGCAGCGTCTTCGGGTCGGTGGGCAGGTAGCGGAACTCGTCGCCCATCTCCGAGCGTTCGATCATCTCGGAGCCCATGTTGGTCGGCACGGTGACGAGGAGATCGTAGGGGACCTCGCGGCCGTCGTAACCGACGATCCTGCGGGCGGCGGCGTCGATGCGCTCGGCGTTGAACTCGGTCACCATGCCGACGCGCTTCTCCTCGAGGAACGCGCCCAGGGTCCGGGACGCGACGGGCTTGGTGAAGGCCCCGTCGAGAGGCGTGACGTAGACGAGGTCGATCTTGTCGCGGCGGTGGTGACGGCGCAGGCACCAATCACAGAAAAAGGCGAACTCGAGGGGCGCGACCGGGCACTTGATCGGGGTCTCGTTGACGTGGATGACGAGCCGGCCGCCGGGAAAGGCCTTGAGCTTCTCGGCCAGGGCCGCGGCCCCATCGGCGGTGTAAAAGTCGAAGATCGTGTCGCGCCAGCCGTCCAGCATGCCCGGCGTCTCGGCGGGGGCGATGTCAGCCCCCGTGGCGACGATGAGGATGTCGTAACCGAGCGTGCTTTTGTCCTTGAAGACGATCTCGTTCGCCGCCGGGCTGATCCGGTCGACCTCCGAGACGATGAACTCGACGGTCTTGGGAATGAACGCGGACCGGGGCTTGACGATGTCTTTCTTCGTATAAAAGCCGAAGGGGATGAACAGGAGACCCGGCTGGTAATAGTGCTCGTTGTCCCGGTCGACGACGGTGACGGCCCAGGCGGCCGGGTCGAGGCGCCGGTGGAGGAGGTTGGCCATGATGGTTCCGCCCGTCCCGGCCCCGAGGATGACGATGCGTCTCATGAAGGACTCTCTTGGTGAGCTTGGCGGTGATCCGCGAATAAATACTAGCATTAATGTAGTGTTTGTTCAAGGCGGGATGGGGCCGGGGCGCTCTTTTCGGCCATGCGCTAGAATAGATTTAGAGAAGAAAAGGGGGTCCCCATGCTGCCTGTCGGTCCTTTGATGGAAGAGCATCGCGTGATCGAGAAGATCGTCCCCATCATCCGGCGGATCGCGGCGGCCGGCCGGTGCGACGGGAAGATCGATCTTCGGGAGGTCGATCTGACGCTGGATTTCGTCCGCGCCTACGCCGACCGCTGCCACCACGGCAAGGAGGAAGACATCCTGTTCGCTGCGCTCGATCGCAAGCCCCTGGCGGCCGGCCATCGAAAGACGCTCGACGAGCTCGTCGAAGAGCATAAGCAGGGGAGGCGCGCGGTCCGCGAGGCCGTCGAAACCGCCGAGGCCTGCCGGTGCGGGGACCAGGCGCAACTCCCGGTCATCATCGAACGGCTCGAGTTCCTGGCGGATTTCTATCCCGGCCACATCAAGAAGGAAGACCGAGGCTTCTTTCTCCCGGTCATGGACTATTTTGACGGGGCGGAAAAGCAGAAGCTGATCGAGGCCGAGCGCGAATTCGACCGCTGCCTCATCCACGCGATCTACCGGGACAGGATCAAAGGGCTCGGGTGCCCGAAATAGCCGGCCACGCCGGCCCCGGCTGGCCTGGCTGTGATAAGATGAGCGCAAGCGAGGTGAGCCATGGCTGACAAGGGACCGAACGCAGCGAAGACCCGCGAGCCGCATCAGCCGGGTGAGCCGCGGCGGTGGCGTTGCTGGGGCGAGGTCGAAGACAAGCTCATGCGCGACTACCACGATCAGGAGTGGGGGACGCCGGTCCACGACGACCGTAAACAGTTCGAGTTCCTGACCCTGGAAGGCTTTCAAGCCGGGCTCAACTGGATGATGATCCTGCGCAAGCGCGAGGCCTTCCGGCGGGCCTTTAAGAACTTCGATCCGGCGAAGGTGGCCAAGTTCATGCCGCGCGACGTGGCGCGCCTGCTCCAGAACCCGGCCATCGTCCGCAATCGGCTCAAGATCGAGGCGACCATCAATAACGCCCGGCGCTTCCGCGAGGTCCAAAAGGAGTTCGGCTCGTTCGACCGGTACATCTGGGGCTTCGTCGGCGGGAAACCGGTCCAGTCGAGGCTGAAGTCCCTCGCCGACATGCCCGACCACACGCCCCTCTCCGACCGGATCAGCAAGGACCTCCAGGTCCGGGGCTTCAAGTTCGTCGGTTCGACCATCGTCTATTCACACCTGCAGGCGACCGGGATCGTCAATGACCACCTGGTCCGCTGCTTCCGGAACCGGGAGATCAAGCGGCTGGCCTCCTCGTAAGTCGCCGTTCTTGCCGAGTTCCCGAGGTCCGACCCCATAATTTGCTATAATTGCCGGCAACGGCGGTCCCGACCATGAGTTTCAGCCTGAGCCCGATCCGTCCGTTCCGGTTCGTCCGGAACGAGTACGCCACCGCCTATCGCGGGCTGCCGCGCCGCGCCTGGATCCTGTTCGCCGTCAACCTGGTCAACTCGTCCGGTTCGATGGTCTTCTTCTTCCTGTCGCTCTATCTGACGCGCAAGCTCGGGCTCGCGGCCGCCCGCGCCGGCCAGGTGCTCAGTCTCTACGGCTTCGGCTCGCTTGCGGGGGCGTTCTCAGGCGGCTGGCTTTCGGACCGGGTCGGGTCCATCCGCGTCCAGAAGCTGAGCCTTTGGGCGTGCGGCGTCTTCTTGATCGTTCTTGGCCAGGTCACGGCGGTGGGCCTGTTCATGCCGTTGCTTTTCGTTTTCGGCCTGTTCGCCGGCATGCTCTACCCCGCTAACGCCACGTCGATGGCCCGGACCTGTCCGCCCGAGCTCCAAGTCAAGGGGTTTGCGCTGACCCGGCTGGCCAACAATCTCGGGGCCACGATCGGCCCGGCCGTCGGCGGGATCCTGGCCCTCCACGACTACCGGCTGCTCTTTTGGGCCGACGGCCTGACCTCGCTCGCGGCGGCGGCCCTGTTCGGGCTGCTCTGGACCGGAACGACCGCGGCCGGCGCCTCGGCCAACGCCGCACACGCGAGCGCCCTTCCCGGCCCGGCCCCCGGCGAAGCCCGGCCGGCCCGGTCCCCGTGGCGCGACGTGCCGTTCCTGCTCATGATGCTTATTTTCCTCGTCTGGAGCATCGTCTTCGTCCAGGTCCTGACCACGTTCCCCCTCTACATCCGCAACGTCTACGGCCTTCCCGAGAACCGGATCGGCCAACTCTACGCGGTCAACACCATGCTGATCGTCGCCCTGGAGATGATCCTGATGGAGAAGATCCGCAAGTATCCGCTGGCCCTGATGATCAACGTATCGTTCGTGATGCTCGGCCTCGGGCTCGGGCTGATGCCGTTCGGGCGCAGCTTCTCTTTCGGCGCCTTGACCGTCGCCGTCTGGACGTTCGGCGAGATGCTGAGCATGCCCCTCGTAGCGGCCCTGATCGCCCAACGGTCCGACGAATCGAACCGGGGCCGCTACATGGGCCTGTCCAGCTTCTCGTTCTCGCTGGCCTTCATCATCGCCCCGATCGTCGGCATGTCCGTCTACGGCCGTTTCGGGGGCGACGCGGTCTGGTACATCTGTTGCGGAGTGAGCCTGCTCCTGGCGCTCGCCTTCTCGGTCCTCCGGCCCTATCTCCATGGGGCCGGACCTCAGCAACACGCAAAAAAATCAACGGGTTAGGTTCAGTCCTCGATGTTATTCGGGTAGCGGGGTCCCGATGCCATTAGGCCCCGCTCCCTAGATGTTCCAGCGGTAGGAGACCTTGAGCAGGAAGATGTTGTCGCCGGGGGCCGAAAAGAGATCTCCCAGGTCGCGTCCCAGCCTCATGGATCCGGGATTGGCGTAGTCGGCCCGGTTCTGCGTCCAGACGAAATAGAGCAGGCTGCCCGGCCGGTACTCCCATCTCAGGACGATGGTGCCCCGCAGCGACTTATAGTTGAAATCGGGGTTGCCGAACGTGAATGGCGCTGCGGCGCCTCCCGGCCCGTCCGGATCAACCGTGTACGCGCCGTTCGCCTCGTCATAGGCGATCGTCGAGCCGTTGGCCGCGCCGCCGGCGCTGCCGCCGCTCCAGGAGCCGTCGCCGTAGACGTTATAATCGAACGTCCGCGCCGCCGCGAGCTCCTTGAACACGCCATAGTGCCCGACGGCGACGTACGGCTGCAGGTAGGCCTGGAGGGTCAGCTTGGGCGTGAACGTCCAATCGAGCCGGATCTCGCTACCGACGACCTTCTGGTCGAGCCGCCCGAACACGTACCGCGCGCCGTAGGTCGAGGTCATCAGGGCATCGTCGACCCGCGTCACCCACTGGATATCGTTGAGATCCGACCCGAACATCGGTCCCAGGCTGACGCTGACGTTCGAGGCCGGCTTCCACTTGGCCGAGAGCTCCAGGTTCCATTCCGTGCCGGCCCGCGGCCGCTGGTACGTCGTCCCCTCGAACGAGAACACGACCGGCTTGCGGCTGTCCGTCTGGACGTTCAGGTTGACCTGCCAGCCCGAGGGCGTGAGCGCCAGCGGCCCGCCGCGCGTCTGGGTCTTGCTGAGCGTGTCCGGGTTGTAGGCGAACATCGTGTCGACCATCCAGAAGTTCCGGAGCTGGACCTGGGCCTCGGTCAGGCCCCCGTCCCAGGTCTTGTGGCCGCCGAAGTCGTAGTTCCGGAACCAGCCGCCCACGATCAGGGCGGAGCGGAAGAGCTTGCCCGGCTTGGTCCATTGGTAGCCGGGGAGGAACTGCAGGTTGATGATGTCCGACATGCCGTATTGGAAGCCGACGTCGTTCGGATCGAAGCCCGGCGAGATGGCCCCGACGTTGGCCAGCACGAGCAGGTTGCCGCTCTGCTTGGCCAGGTTCAGGCGCATGGCCCAGCCGCTCAGGCTCGTCCTCGTCGGGTCCACCTCGACGTGGGTCGCGTCGGGCCGCTGGTAGTAGTGCATGGGCGATTCCTGGAGGCGCAGGATGTCCTCGGCCGTGCCGTCGACCCGGGTCGCGCCGGCCCAGCCGCCGACGACCCACTGTTTCTTCTTGTCGAGCATGGTCCAGCCGTCCACCGCGAACGAGAGGGCGTCCTTGTTGAGGATGCCCGCCAGGGTCTCATTGCCGGAGTTCCCGCTCGTGAGATCGCGGACGACGCCCGCGGCCATCATCCCGAAGCCGCTCCGGCCCTGATCGATGTCCTTCTGGATGCGCAGCGCGCCGTAATAGGAAAGCGGCTCGACCTCCTGGGCCAGACGCGTCCCGGCCTGATCGATCTGGGCGAACTCCCGCCCGGTCACCGCGTTGAGGAAACCGACATTCCAGCTGCCGCCGAGCTGGCCGGTGAGCTTGGCTGCGCCGAGGATCGTCGTCCGGTCGGGCATGCGGGAGTAGCCGTCGGCGGTCACGGTGCCCTCCGGCTCGCGGCCGATGCGCCGGCTGTAAAAGAGCTGCGGCATCGGCCAGTTGACGTTGGCGTTGATGAAGACGCCGCCGCGGCCGAAGTTGTTGAAGAGGGACGCGCCCTCGATGAAGAAAGGCCGTTTCTCCTCGTAGTAGGTCTCATAGGCCGAGAGGTTGAGGACGGCGGGGTCGACCTCGACCTGGCCGAAGTCCGGGTTGACCGTGGCGTCGAGCGTCAGGTTGCTCTTGAGGCCGACCTTGAGGTCGAAGCCGGCGTTGCCGAGGGCCCGATGGCCGGTCTCGAAGGGGTTGCCGGCCTCGGCCGGGCGGAACTGGGTCTGGGCCACGGCGTAGGGCATGAACTCGACCCGGCCGCCCGGGCTGATGCCGCGCAGGCCCTCGAGGCGGGCGAAGCGCGAGACGATGGCCGTTTCGCTCTTGGGGTTCCAGTTGAAGGCCGACTGCTCGTTCTTGCGCCGGAGCATACGTTTGAAGTTGATGCCCCAGACGTATTCGTCCTTCTTCGGGAAGCGGATCTGGTTGAACGGGATGCGGATCTCGATCGTCCAGCCGCCGCCGCCGACCGTAGCCTTGTTCTCCCAGACGCCGTCCCAGGAGTCGTCCATGATGATGTCGTTGGAGAGCGCGGCGTCGGTGATCGAACCGGCCGGGTTAGCGTAGAAGGCGTAGCCGGAGCGCTTATCGTAATAGGGATCGACCGCGACCATGAACCAGTCGGAATCGGTCTGGGCGTCGCGGCGGCCGAGGCGCTTGCGGATCTTCGCGGGATCGGAGTCGTGGCAGAAGGCGGCTATGTAGAGGGCGTGATCGTCGAAGGCGACCCAGACCTCGGTGGGCTCGGTCGCGGGAGAGCCGTCCTCGGGGTCGGTCTGGGTGAAGCCGGTCGCCGGCGGGGTTGTCTTCCAGACCGCTTCGTCCAGGCGGCCGTCGAGGACGATCGGCTCGGCCGCGCGGACGGCCTGGACGGTCTTGGCATCGGGAGGCGGAAGCGCGGGACGGGAGGCGCGGGCGGTCGAGGAATGCGCAGAGGGAGTCTTCGAGGGGTCGGGAGAAGGGGAGGCCGCAAATGTGTATGCGGCGGGCGCGAAGAGGACCGCCGCCAGGCCCAGCGCGACCAGGGCTCTTGTCTTCATTGTCAGCTCCTGTCAGGATCGTGACGCTCGAATATCGCTTGGCGAAGGCCCGTCGGCGGCCGTGCTTTTCTCGAAAAGCGCTCTATTCACCAATAAATACGAAATGGGCCCCGCGAATGTTGCTCCAGGCCTTAAACCTCCGCTCTTTTTGCCCTAAAATCGGGCCTCCACAGCCTGAAACGGGCCAACTGGGGGCTGAGTGTCCATATCGACCGAACGGCCAAGGTCCGATCCGGCGTCATTGACCGGCCTGC
>Ga0326726_10000160_pt1 | contig 64977 bp, 65 predicted proteins | sample MHFenrmetagenome_2_FD_207603 | JGI IMG/M metagenome (GOLD analysis project Ga0326726, IMG submission 207603) | Lab enriched peat soil microbial communities from Michigan Hollow, Ithaca, NY, United States - MHF15MN | ecosystem: Environmental > Terrestrial > Soil > Wetlands > Peat | place: USA... | reverse complement strand
GTGTACAGACCGGATAGATAGGTAACACCCGTGCGAAGACATGGGTAACACTATTCCCTGTCCTCCCCATTCCGCAAGTTCATCTGCATGAAGCGCTGATGGCAGAAGTAGAAGTCGAGCACACCATCCTGGTCGGTGCGCGGACGCACGGCAATCAGTAGCCCGGTCAGAGCGTTCGAGACCTTGATGCGTCGTCCTTGAACTCGCAGCCAAGCGCCCACCGGTACCCGATAGACCGTGTCGTCGGGGCCGTATTCGACGGATGGCAGCTGTTCCGGGTAAAGACGCGGGCTCGGCCGGTAGCGGGAGGCCGGGGTGTTGAGTGCAAGTGCCTCGTGCGGCCGTTCGCAGTTGTAGATCGTGCGCCAGCGATCGAACGCCCGTTGGACGACAACGAGGTCTTCGAAGCCGCGACCGTTCAGCACCTCGGTTTGCAGGGTGCGGTGGAAGCGTTCCTCCTTGCCGTTGGTCTGCGGGTGACGCGGACGGCTGTGACTCACGCGGATGCCGAGGCGAATGAGCCAGACACTCAGGCGCGAGAGTCCATGATACGGGGCACTCGGTGCGCCCCAGGGCGCACCGTTGTCGGCATTGATCCGTACCGGCAACCCGTAGCGGCGGAAGGTCTCGATGAGCCACGGTTGCACCGTCCGGTGGTCGGTGCGCGGGCAGGCCTTGAGCACCAGGTTGAAGCGCGAGTGATCGTCCAGCATCGTGAGCGGATGGCAACGCGCCGCCGGGGTATCGAAGTAACCCTTGAAGTCGATCTGCCACAGCTGGTTCGGTTCGGCATGCTCGAAACGTTGCCAGGCAGTGGCCTCCATCGATGCCTCTGTCGTAATGAGGCCATGGCGATGCAGGATCGATGTCACCGTGCTGGGGGCGACCTGTGCCCCATCGAGATCACGCAGACGACGGCTGATCTTGCGCCCGCCCCAGGCCGGATGCTGCATGCGCAGGGCCACCACGGCCGCCTCGATGTCGGCAGCGGTGCGGCCGGGAGTTTGGTGCGGGCGGCGACTGTGTTCGTGTAAACCGGCCGTGCCATACCGCTCGAAACGGGCCAGCCACTTGTAGGCGGTCTTGGGGCTCACCCCGAAGCGCCGACACAATTCCCGACGGTTGGCGTCATCTTGAATTGCCAGCTCCACAAACTCACGACGCAGACTCATGGTGTCTCTCGCTTGCCAAGGCATGGGTTGTCTCCGGACAGGGTCTGTCCCGGAGTGTTACCCATGTCCTCGCACAGCTGTTACCGATGTGTCTGGTCTGTACACACAAGCAAAGAAAAGTAACCCGCTTGCGGCGCGGAAGCCGCTCATAGCTTTTCAAATCATCGCCGCAGGCGATCCCAATTTAAATCCTGGATTCCGGCTTGCACTGGAAACTGCTCCTGCGTTTCCAGTATTTCCGCCATCCATGGCGGTCACGCCGGAATGACGAACGTGAGGTTGGTGCGTGCAACGCACCCTACCCTTCCAATAGAACCTTCTCCGCGTGTTCCAGTGCCTCCGGCGTCCCAAACAACACCAGCACATCCCCCGCAATCAACTTGGTATTCGGCTCCGGCTCCGGCCCGGTAATGCCGCCGCGCCGCACGGCGGTGACCGTGACCTTGGATTCGGCGAGCGGCAGTTCGGCGAGCTTCTTGCCGACCGCGAACGCCTGCGCCATAAGCGTGACCGAGTGCAGGCGCTCGCGGTACGACTCTTCGGTCTCGTCCACGCCCGCGGCGCCATGGAAGAAGCCGCGCAGCATGCGGTAGCGGTCGCGCCGCACGTCCTGCACCTGGCGCAGCACGCGCGACACCGGCACGCCGAGCAGCATGAGCACGTGCGAGCCCATCATCAGACTGCCTTCCAGGCTTTCCGGCACGACTTCGGTGGCGCCGGCTTTCTTAAGTTCCTCCATCTCGCGGTCGTCGATGGTGCGCACGATCACCGGCATGTCCGGGCGCAGGTCGCGGGTGGCGCTCAGAATGCGAAACGCCACGGTCGGATCGACGAAGCTGATGATGAGCGCGCGCGCCTGCATCAGGCCGGCGGCCAGCAGCACGTCGCGGCGCGCGGCATCGCCGTACACCACCTGCTCGCCGGCGTCACGCGCGTCGCGCACGCGCACCGGGTCGAGATCGAGGCCGAGCGTGGGCACATGTTCCTTCTTGAGCATCCACCCGATGTTCTGGCCACAACGGCCGTAGCCGCACAGGATCACATGCCCGTGCGCATGGCTCGACGTCGCGCGGATCGAATCGAGGTTACTCTCGCGCCGTTCGCGGTAACCGGGCACGAGGCGTTTGACGATACGGCCGTTGTAGCGGATGAGCAGCGGCGCGAGCAGCATGCTCAGCACCATGGCGGCGAGCACTATCTGGATGGAGTCAGCCGCCAGCACCTTGTATTCCTCGGCCTGCACCAGCAGCGCGAACCCGAACTCGCCGCTGGTGGCCAGCACCAGTCCGGCGCGCAGCGCCACGCCCAGCTCCTGACGCAGCAGCTTGCCGAGCGCCAACACAATCACGATCTTGATGGCGAGCAGTGCGGCCAGCACCGTCAGCACCGCCGGCCACTGGTCGCGCAGCACGTGCAGGTCGAGCATCATGCCGACGGTGATGAAGAACAGGCCGAGCAGCACGTCGCGGAACGGCAGGATGTCGCTTTCCACTTGATGCCGGTATTCGGTCTCGCCAATCATGAGGCCGGCGAGAAACGCGCCGAGCGCCAGCGACAACCCGGCGTGGTGTGTGAACCAGGCGGCGAGCAGCGTGATCAGCAGCACCGTGAGCGTGAAGAATTCGCGCGAGCGCGCCAGCGCCACTTCGTGGAAAATCGGCCGCAGCCACATGCGGCCGACAAACAGGATGGCGGCCAGCACCAACACACTCTTCACCAGCGCCCAGCCAAGCGCCGCGAGCACCGATTGACTGCCGTCGCCGCCGAGCGCCGGGATCAGGATCAGGAACGGCACCACCACCAGATCCTGAAACAGCAGAATGCCGAAGGCGGCGCGACCGTGGCGCGAGTGCTGTTCGAGCTGGTCGACCAGCAACTTCATGACAATGGCCGTGGACGACAGCGCCAGCATGCCGCCGATGACCACCGCGCCCGGCGCCGGCACGCCGAGAGCCCAGGCGATGCCACCGAACGCTATGAACGAAAACAGCACCTGCGCGCCGCCCACCCCGAGCACGATGCGCTTCATGGCCATGAGCTGCGGCAACGAGAATTCGAGGCCGATGGTGAACATCAGAAACACCAGGCCGAACTCGGCCAGGTAGCGGGTACCGGCCAGATCCGGGATCCAGGCGAACCCGGACGGTCCGGCCAGCACGCCGGCACACAGGTAGGCGAGCACCTGCGGCAAGTGCACATAACGAAACGCCGCGACCAGCACCACCGCCACACCCAACAGGATCAAGATGTGCTGGAAGGTGGTGTCATACATGTAGGTGTTTTCAGGTGGTTTCGTTATACTCTTCAATAGATTACCCGATTCCCCCCGAAAGCACACCGCATGACGGACAACGCCACCCTGCAGCAACTCGGCCGCGCCGTGATTGAGCTCGAGGCCGAGGCGCTGAGCGCGCTCGTGCCGCGCCTCAACGACGACTTTGCGCGCGCCTGCCGCCTCATTCTCGACAGTCCGGGGCGCGTGGTGGTGACCGGGATGGGCAAATCCGGACACATCGGCGGCAAGATTGCCGCCACGCTCGCGAGCACCGGCACCCCGGCGTTCTTCGTGCACCCGGGTGAGGCACAGCACGGCGATCTCGGCATGATCCAGCCGCAGGATGTGGTGATCGCCATCTCCAACTCCGGCGAGACCGGCGAGATCCTCACTATCCTGCCGATCATCAAGCGCATGGGCGCCAAGCTGATCGCCCTGACCGGTAATCCGAAATCGAGCCTCGCACAGCAGGCCGACGCGCACCTCGATGCCGGCGTCGCCAAGGAGGCCTGCCCGCTCAACCTCGCACCAACCTCCAGCACCACTGCGGCGCTCGCCCTGGGCGATGCGCTGGCCGTGGCGCTGCTCAAGTCGCGCGGCTTCACTGCCGACGACTTCGCGCGCTCGCACCCGGGCGGCAAGCTCGGCCGGCGCCTGCTGCTGTACGTGCGCGATGTGATGCACAGCGGCGATCGCATTCCGCTGGTACCGGACAGCGCCAGTCTGCGCGAGGCGTTGCTGGAAATGACCAGCAAGGGCCTCGGCATGACCGGCGTGCTGGATGCCACGGGCAAACTCGCCGGCATCTACACCGACGGCGACCTGCGCCGCACACTCAATAAAGAGGTGGATGTGTACAACGCCAAAATCAGCGACGTCATGACGCGCAATCCCAAAACCTGCCGCGCCGACCAGCTCGCGGCCGAGATCGTGCAGTTAATGGAAAAACACAACATCAACGGCCTGATGGTGGTGGACACTGACCAGCGCGTGCTCGGCGCGCTCAACATGGGCGACCTGCTGCGCGCGGGGGTGGTGTAAATGCACGACCATCCGCTGCTGGCCGATGCCAGCGAGGCGCTCATCGTCCGCGCCAAGGCCGTGAAGCTGCTGCTGTTCGACGTGGACGGCGTACTCACCGACGGCAGCCTGTTTCTCGATAATCGCGGCGAGGAGTACAAGGCATTCAACTCGCGCGACGGCCACGGCCTCAAGATGCTGCAACGCAACGGCGTGGCGGTTGGCATTATCACCGGCCGCAATTCGCAGATCGTGGCGCATCGCACCAAGGAGCTGGGCATTGCGCACGTGCGTCAGGGCTGCGCCGACAAGTTTCCGGTGTACGAAGACATGCTGCGTGAGCTGAAACTCAGCCATGAACAGGTCGGATTCGTCGGCGATGACATCGTCGACTTGCCCATCATGCTGCGCGTGGGCTTCGCGGTCTGCCCGCAGGACGGGCATTTTCTGGTCAAACGCCATTCGCACTGGATCACACCGAGCCGCGGCGGACGCGGCGCGGGGCGCGATGTGTGCGAACTGCTGATGCTGGCGCAGGGCACGTACGCGGCCGAGATGCAGCGTTACTACTGATCGCGCGCGGCCGTGACCCATCGTCTCAATTACATTGCCGTTGTTGCCTTGCTGGTCGCCCTGGCGGCGCTTTCCTGGTGGCTGCCGACGGCACTGACTCCACCCGGCAACCTATTCGAAGGCGAAAGCCGGCACGAGCCGGACTACACCATCTACAACTTCACGGCCACGGAAATGGATACGCAGGGACGGCGCAAGTACGAACTGCAGGCCGCCAAGCTGGAGCACTTTGCAGACGATGATACCGCGGAGCTGACACAACCGTACCTCATTCAGTTTCCACCGGACGCCGCGCCGGTGCACACCCGCGCCGACCGCGGACGGGCCATGTCAAACGGCAAGGAAATTCTCATGCAGGGCAATGTGCGCGTGACTCGCGGTGCGAGCGGCACCGAGCCGGCGGGAGAGGTCCAAACCCGGGAAATGCGTGTCATACTTGAATAATATGAAGCCCTATTCGCTGCGCGCGTTCGCCTGAAGAGCCTATGATGCTGCGCCACGCCGTGCGCTTTCTCCCTGCCCTGCTGGCCATGCCACTATGCGCCCTGGCCGCCGATGGCGAACGGCAGCTGCCCGTCCACTTAAGTGCCGATCGCATCGACATCGACCAGAAAAAAGGGCTCAGCCTGTATCGCGGACACGTCGTTTTCAAACAGGGCACGCTCCGACTCACCGCGGCGCGCGCCGAAGTGCAGAACCGCGCCAACCTGCTCGAAACCGTCACCGCCAAGGGAAAACCAGTGACCTTCCGGCACCGGCCCGAGGGGCAGAAAGAGTTTGTCGAAGGCACAGCCGGCCGCGCCGTGTACCACGCGCTGGCACAACGCCTGGACCTGTATGGCGAAGGCGCGCTCGTGACCTTCCGGCACCGGCCTGAAGGAATGGTGGACTTTATCGAAGCGGAAGCCAGCCGCGCCGAATACCAAGCGCTCGCACAGCGTGTGGACCTCTACGGCGAGGTGCAGGTACAGCGCGGCCGCGATTTGTTCCGCAGCGCCGTGCTGCACTACGAAATCGAAAACCAGCACCTGATCGGTGAAAGCGCCCCGGGGCGTCGTGTCTATGCCGCACTGGTACCACACAACCGCGACGCGTCGCTCCGGGGAGTCCGCCCGTGAGCGTGCTCACCGCGACCCATCTGAGTAAACAATACAAGGGACGCAAGGTGGTGCGCGACGTCTCGCTCTCCATCGAAAGCGGTGAAGTCGTCGGGCTGCTCGGGCCGAACGGCGCCGGCAAGACCACCTGCTTCTATATGATTGTCGGGCTGGTGCCGGTGGACCAGGGCGAGATCCACCTCGACAAGACCAACCTCACGCGCCTGCCCATGCATCAGCGCGCGCGCCTCGGCCTGAGCTACCTGCCGCAGGAAGCCTCCGTGTTCCGCAAACTGTCGGTGGAAGACAACATCATGGCGATCCTCGAAACCCAGCGGGAAATGACGCCGGCGGAACGCGAGCAGCGTCTCGAGGAATTACTCCAGGAGCTGCACGTCACCGAGCGTCGCAATAGCCTCGGCATGAGCCTGTCCGGTGGCGAACGCCGGCGCGTCGAAATTGCCCGGGCGCTGGCCACTCGTCCGCGCTTTATCCTGCTGGACGAACCGTTTGCCGGTGTCGATCCGCTTTCGGTGCTGGACATTCAACAACTCATCTTGCACCTCAAGCAACGCGGCATCGGCGTGCTGATCACCGACCACAACGTGCGCGAAACCCTGAAAATCTGCGACCGTGCCTATATTATGTCGGAAGGCAAGGCGCTCGCCGCCGGTTCACCGGCGGAGATCCTGTACAATGAGGAAGTGAAGAAGGTTTACCTGGGCGAAGATTTCCGTCTGTAAACAGGGGAAGGCACTTCGAACCCTGCCCCGTCCGGAATATCCCACTGATTGGCCGGAAAATTCGCCAAACACAGCCACTGGCTCCGGACGGCAATCCGGAGGAAAATGGACTAAACTTTGGAGTGCAAGAAGGCAACCACAAGGGATAGCTGGGGTGACCTGAAGACCTCCCTGGATCCATTCCACGCGAAACACATGTCTAGCAGCCAATCATGAAGCAGTCGCTTGATCTAAAACTCGGTCAGCACCTGACGATCACACCACAATTGCAGCAGGCCATCCGCCTGCTGCAATTGTCGTCGCTCGAGTTGCAACAGGAGATCCAGGAGGCGCTGGAAAACAATCCGCTGCTCGAAGAGCTGGAAGAAGAGACTGCCGTCCGCGAACCGAGCGAGGCGCCGGTCGAGGAAACCGTGACCGCCGAGACCGGCAGCGACGACGGCGAGGGCGGTGAGCCGCCGGCGGCCGACGAGCAGGCGGTTGACCGCGACGCCGCCATCGACGACGACCCGCAGCGCGAGGAGCTGACCGGCAGCAACGACGACTGGGAAGACAACAGCGAATCGCTCAGCGCCAGCGCCACACGCAATGAAGGCGGCGACGGCCTGCCGGACATCGATGCGCGCAACAGCGCACCCACCACCCTGCGTGGGCACCTGCTGTGGCAGATGCAGATGACCATTTTCTCGCCCACCGACCGGCGCATCGCCGAAGCGCTGATCGACGCCATTAGCGAGGACGGTTATCTCACCAGTTCGCTCGAGGAGATCCAGCAATCCCTGCCCAGCGACCTGGGGATCGAGATCGATGAGATCCAGGCAGTGCTGCACCAAATCCAGAATTTCGATCCGGCCGGTGTGGCCGCACGCGACCTCAGCGAGTGTCTGCTGTTGCAGATGCGCGTTCTTGTCCCCAGCACACCACAGCTCGACAATGCGCGCCGCGTCGCGACACCTGAGAATCTCGCCCTGTTGGCTAGCCGCGACTTCAAGCAGCTCAAACGCAGCACACGGCTTTCACCCGAGGACCTGCAAGAGGCGATCCAGCTTATCCAGCACCTCAATCCGCGCCCGGGCGGCAGTGTCACCTCCAGCCAGGCCGGCTACATCACGCCGGACATCACCGTCAAGAAAATCCGCGGCGTGTGGCGCGCCGACCTGACATCCAGCGCTGCCCCGCGCCTCGGCATCAATAACCAGTACGAGAAACTCATTCGTCGTGGCGCCGACACCGCCGACAACAAATACCTGCAAGACAAACTGCAGGAAGCACGCTGGTTCATCAAGAGCCTGGTCAGCCGTAACGAGACCCTGCTCAAGGTGGCGCGCGCCATCGTCGACCGGCAGCGCGCCTTCTTCGAGCACGGCGCCGAGGCGATGAAACCGCTGGTGCTGCACGATATCGCTGAGATTGTCGGCATGCACGAATCCACCATCTCGCGCGTGACTACCAACAAGTACATGCTTACGCCGCGCGGCATTTTCGAGCTGAAATACTTCTTCTCCAGCCACGTGGGCACGGCCGACGGCGGCACTTGCTCGGCCACCGCGATCCGCTCGCTCATCAAGAAGCTGGTCGAAGCGGAGAAACCGAGCAAGCCGATCAGCGACAGCACGATCGCGGACATTCTTGCCGAACAGGGCATCCATGTGGCGCGCCGGACTGTGGCGAAGTACCGGGAGGCGCTGAATATTCCGCCTTCCAGTCAGAGAAAGTCCCTTGTCTGATAACTACCCCAGTGGAGGTGCCATGCAAATCAATGTCAGTGGCCAGCAAATTGAAATCACCGACCCCCTGCGTAATTATGTCTCCGAGAAGATCGGCCGCATCCAGAAGCACTTCGACCACGTGACCAATACCAATGTCGTGCTGCACTTCGAAAAGAAGAAGAACCGGCACAGTGCCGAGGCCACGATCAATGCCAAGGGTGCGCAACTGCATGCCGATTCCGAAGGCGATGACATGTACGCGGTAATCGACGCACTCGCCGACAAGCTCGACCGCCAGGTGCTCAAACACAAGGAAAAGCTCGGCACTCACCGTTAAACATTACGCTGCCTGGCCCGGACCGGGCCAGGCAGCGCACTGCCCGCTTCCCGCTGCGCTCCGTCAGCCGGCGCTATTGACCGCGCCCCGGCAATAGTGCAATTTCCCTCCAACGTTGCAGACGAAACACCAGGCCACCGCGTTGCGCCCATGCGCCCCGCACCACCCGGAAACAGTATGAACCCCATTCTCACCGCGAACGACCTGTTCGACGCCCAGCATGATGCGCTGCGGTTGCGCTGGCTCGCTGGCAAATCCGGGCAAGACCGGCTGCTGGAACCGGCCACCGCCCGGTTTCCGGGCATGGCGCTGGTCGGCTATCTCAATTTTGTCCATCCGAACCGGGTGCAGGTACTGGGCGGCGCCGAGGTCGAATACCTGCGCCGACTGCCGGAGACCGAGCGCCGGCTGGCGATCCAGAATATCTTCACCTGCGCCACCACCACCATGGTGGTGGTGGCGAACGACGAATCCATCGATGCCGAGCTGATTCAAGCCGCCGACGACGCCGGCCTGCCGTTGCTCGCCAGTCCGTTCCCCGGCCCGAAAGTCATCGATCACCTGCAGTATTACCTGACGCGTTCGCTTGCCGCACGCACCACGTTGCACGGTGTTTACCTGGAAGTCATGGGTCTGGGCGTGCTCCTGACCGGAGAATCCGGCATCGGCAAGAGCGAACTGGCGCTGGAACTGCTCAGCCGCGGTCACCGGCTGATCGCGGACGATGCCGTGGAGTTCTCGCGCACCGCCCCGACGGTGCTGATCGGCCGCTGCCCGCATCTACTGCGCGACTTTCTTGAGGTGCGGGGCCTGGGCATCCTGAATGTACGCGTCATGTTCGGCGACACGGCGGTGCGGCCGGAAAAGACCCTGCGTCTCATCGTGCACCTCGAACAACTGAAACCGGAACAAATGGCCAAGGTCGACCGCCTGCAGGTGGAACAGAAAACCCGCAATATTCTCGAGGTCGACATCCCGGAGGTGGTGCTGTTCGTCGCGCCGGGCCGTAACCTCGCGGTGCTGGTGGAAGCCGCGACGCGCAACCATATCCTACGCATGCGCGGCGTGAATCCGCTTGAGGAACTGATGGAACGCCAGCACGTGCTCATGAGCCAGAAAAACCAATGACCGCCATGTCCGCGCTTCCCCTCGTTTCATTTTCCCGGAGATGTGGATAACCCACCATGAGTCTCCTCATCGTCAGCGGTCTGTCCGGCTCGGGAAAGTCCATCGCCCTGCAGGCACTCGAAGACCTGGGCTACTACTGCATCGACAACCTGCCGGCCGGCCTGCTGCCGCACTTCACCGAACAGCTGTTGGAAACCAATATTCTCTCCAGGCGAACGAGCGAAGCGAGTAGGGCTTCGACAGACGAAGTGCCGACGCACACGGCGGTTGGCATCGATGCGCGCAACCGCGCGTTTCTCGATGTCCTGCCACAGAGTCTCGCACGGCTGGAACAGCTCGGGGTGAAATACCGGATTATCTTCCTCGAGGCGGATGATGCCGTGCTGGTCAAGCGCTTCAAGGAAACCCGCCGTAAACACCCACTCACCGACAAGGATACGTCGTTGCTCGAAGGTATACGCCTGGAGCGCAAACTGCTCGAACCGCTGTCGTTCAATCCGGCGCTGCGCATCGACACCACGCACACCACGCCACACGAGTTGCGCACCCGCGTCCAGGATTTTGCGCACGGTGACGATTCCAGCGGCATGACCCTGTTGTTCGAATCGTTCGGTTACAAGAAGGGCACGCCGACCGATGCCGACTACGTCTTCGATGTGCGTTGCCTGCCAAATCCGCATTGGCAGCCGGAGCTACGGCCCTTTACCGGGCGCGATTCGCAGGTGATCGCCTTCCTCGGGCGGCACGCGGAAGTGCAACAAATGTTCGATGATTTGCGCGGCCTGCTGGAGCGCTGGTTACCGGGCTTCGAGGCCGAGCGGCGCAGCTACATGACCATCGCCGTAGGCTGTACCGGCGGCCAGCACCGCTCGGTGTATCTCGTGGAAAAACTCGCCGCACATTTCACCGCCAAGGGCATCAAGACACAAATTCGTCATCGGGAGCTAGCATGATCAGCCTTATCATTCTCGCCCAGCAAGACCTCGGCCGGGGCTTGCTCAGCGCCATCGAACATGTACTCGGCAACCGGCCGCCGCTGCTGGACGTCCAGCCGATCGACTATCACCAGTCGCAGGATGCCTTTGCTCAGGCGCTGGCGGAACGCATCCAGAAAATTGATCAGGGCGATGGGGTGTTGATCTTGGCCGATATCTATGGCTCGTCACACACCAATGCCGCGTGCCGGGTACTGGTGCCGGGGCACATTGAACTGGTGAGCGGCGTCAACCTGCCAATGCTGGTGCGGGTACTCAACTACCGCCACTTGACGATGGACGAGTTGCTTCGCAAGGCGCAGTCTGGTGGTGCGGAAGGTATCGTGCGTGCCACCCCCCCGGCGCGTAGTGCGGAGGGCAAGCAATGAAAACCGCATCCACCCAGATCATCAACAAGCTTGGCATGCACGCGCGTGCCTCGGCCAAGTTTGTGAGCCTCGCCGCACACTATAAGAGTGACGTGACCCTCGGGCGCAACGGCCAGCAAGCCAACGGCAAAAGCATCATGGGCATCATGATGCTGGCGGCCGGCAATGGCACCCAGGTCGAACTCAGCGTGCACGGCGAGGACGAAGACCAGGCCCTGGCGGCGCTGCTCGCGCTGATCAACAATCGCTTCGGCGAGGACGAATAATTGATTATGGATATTTTTGTGCAAGCCTGCCTTCCTAAAATGGATATTTTTGTGCAAGCTTGCCTTCCTAAAATGGATATATTTATGCAAGCCTGCTTTCCAGGGGTGGCCTGTTTGCGGTTTCACTCGACTCTCTGGAGATCTGCACCATGCTGACCCTGCACGGCACCGGCGTCAGCAGTGGCATTGCCATCGGCAAGGCCTATGTGCTGCACCGCGAGCGTCCGGAAGTGCCGGAGTATGTGCTGCCGAAACACATGCTGGAGGAGGAAACACGGCGTTTCCATGAGGCCGTGGAGGCGGCGCGCCAGCAGCTGTCGCATATCCGCGAGCACATCCCGCGCGCCGCCCCGGCGGAGATCGTCAGCATCATCGATACCCATCTGCTGATCCTGCAGGACAAGATGATCAGCGAGGTGCCGACTGAACTCATCCGCCATCGCCAGTACAACGCCGAGTGGGCGCTGCGCGCGCAAGGCGACAAGCTGATCGGTGTGTTCGAACAGATGGAGGATCCCTACCTGCGCAACCGCAAGGTCGATGTCTCGCAGGTTGTGGACCGGGTACTGCGCATCCTGTTGTCCGCCGAAGCCGAACACGAACAGATCTCCGGGGCCCTCGAGGGGCAAATCGTTATCGCCAACGATCTGTCACCGGCCGATACCGTGCTGCTCAAGCACCACAAGGTGGCGGCATTCATCACCAACCTCGGCGGTCCGATCTCGCACACCGCGATCCTGGCGCGCAATCTGCAGATTCCGGCGCTGGTGGCGGTACACAACGCCACGCGCTACGTTCGCGACGGCGAGGAGCTGATCGTGGACGGCAAGCTCGGTGTGCTGATCGTCGCACCCGAAAAACATGTGGTCACCGAGTACAAGCAGCGCCAGAAGGACATCACGCTGCTGCGGCGCGAACTGGCCACGCTCACGGAGAGCCGTACGGTGACGCGCGACGGTGTTCCGATTGCGCTGCACGCCAACATCGAGCTGCCGGACGATATCAAGGCCGTCAACAAGATCGCGGCCGCCGGCGTCGGCCTGTACCGCACCGAATTCCTGTTCATGAACCGCCCCGACCTGCCGGACGAGGACGAACAGTTCCGCGCCTACACGAAGGTGGTCAAGGCGCTGGCCGGCAAGCCGGTCACGATCCGCACCCTCGATCTCGGCGCCGACAAGCGCGCCGATGGTGGTGCCATGCCGCACGACAAGGTCAGCGCCAACCCGGCGCTGGGGCTGCGCGCCGTACGCCTGTGTCTGCACGACGTCAGCCTGTTCCGGCCGCAATTGCGCGCCATTCTGCGCGCCTCGGCGTATGGCGACGTGCGCATGATGATCCCGATGCTCTCGAGCCTGGATGAATTGTTCCGGGTCCTCGATCTGGTGCAGGAGGTGGAGTCGGAACTGGCGCGCGCCGGACAGAAATTCAATCCGGACATGCCGATCGGCGGCATGATCGAAGTGCCGGCCGCGGCGATCTCGGCCGACCTGTTTGCCCCGCACCTCGACTTCATGTCGATCGGCACCAATGACCTGATTCAGTACACGCTGGCCATCGACCGCGTGGACGACGCCGTGAGTTACTTGTATGACCCATTACACCCGTCGGTCCTGCGCCTCATCGCCATGACCATCCGTGCCGGTCGGGGCGCCGGCATACCGGTGGCGATGTGCGGTGAAATGGCCGGCGACACACGCTACACGCGTCTGTTGCTCGGTCTCGGACTGAACGAGTTCAGCATGCACCCCTCCGGCCTGTTGCAGGTCAAGAAGATCGTGCTGGAAAGCGATCTCACCGAACTGGAGAAGTGTGCGGACGAAGTCCTGGCGGCGCGCGACCTGCGCGTCCTGCACAACCTGGTGGAGCGGATGAACAACGGCCGCTGAGGGGCCCTAGCGGCGATATGGATTCTTCGGCAACTGCGGCCCAACGTCCTCGGACTGGGGCTGGGTGTACAGCTTCCGGCGTGCGGCCGATTGCTGCAAGGCCCGCGGCGGCACGTCGCTGTTGTGGCGGCGTTGGTCGACCATGGCCACGGGGCCATGACGGTACTTGTCTTTCTCGGGCGAGAATCCTTCCTGCACCCGAGTTTCGAAATTTTCCTTGAGCGGCGAGATCGCACTGATCTTTTTCAGACGGAATGGCCGCCAGAACGGCGGTGGCCGTCCGGAGGAAGAGTAGCCACGCGTTTGGAAGGCGTCCATCACCAATTCACCGCTTTCGTGCGTATAGATAGCGTGCGGCTCGATCACGCGCACTTGGCGCTGATCATGGTAGCGAATGGCGACGCAGCGCTTCTCGCGGATCGCCGTCGTCAGCACTTGCAGAATGTTGGGTATCATCGATTCCTTCCGGGCCTTTCTTTTTCCCTTCGTTTTCGACTTCTTCATGCTCTAATTTAACGCCGTTCACAGCTGAACGGAAACGACTGGCTGACGAGCGGTCAGTTTTACGCCCCACCCGGCATCGCCAGCCGCTCATTCCCGGGGTCGTCTGCCCGCATCACCCGTCAAAGCAGAAACAAAGTGGCCAAGCCGAGAAAGATAAAGAACCCGCCGCTGTCGGTGATGGCGGTGATGAGCACGCTCGAACCGAGTGCCGGGTCGCGCCCCAACTTGTGACGGAAGTAGGGAATGCCAACCCCGGCCATGGAGGCGAGCAGCAGGTTGAGGGCCATCGCCGCCGTCATGACGACGGCGAGTTGCAGATTGTGATACAGCAGCCAGGCAATCGCGCCGAGCAACCCGCCCCACATCAGGCCATTGATGAGCGACACACCGATTTCCTTGGCAAACAGTTTACGCATGTTCTCCGGATTGAGTCGTCCCAGGGCCAGGGCACGCACGATCATGGTGATGGTCTGGTTACCAGAGTTGCCGCCGATGCCGGCCACGATCGGCATGAGCGCCGCCAGCGCCACGAGTTTCTCAATCGATGTCTCGAACAAGCCAATGACACGCGAGGCGATAATCGCCGTGACCAGGTTGAGCGCCAGCCAAGTCCAGCGATTACGCACGCTCTGCCAGACAGAGGCGAACAGGTCTTCCTCCTCGCGCAGACCGGCCAGGTTCAGAATCTCGCGGTCGGCCTCTTCGCGGATCACGTCCACCACGTCGTCCACGGTGATCCGTCCAAGCAGCCGCCCGTTTTCGTCCACCACTGGCGCCGTGATTAAATTGTAACGCTCGAATGCCTCGGCCACTTCCTTGTCAGGGGTCAGGGCGCCAAACTTGATGAGTTCGTGTTCCGTGACCTGCGAGACGCGCGCCGCCGGGCTGGCGGTAAGCAGTCGCGACAGCGACAGAATGCCCAGCAGGCGATCGCTGCGGTCGACAACGAACAGACTATTGGTGTGCTCCGGCAGCTCGCCGCGCTGGCGCAGGTACCGGCTCACCACCTCAATGGAGATGTTTTCGCGCACCGTGACCGTGTCCACATTCATGAGGCCACCGGCGGTGTCTTCGGGATAGGACAGCACCGCGTCCAGACGCTGGCGGTCTTGCTTGTCGAGCGCGAACAGAATGGCAGCGATGATCTCATCCGACAGGTCGGGGATGAGATCGGCAATATCGTCGATGTCGAGCGCACGCGCCGCGATCACCAGCTGCGCACTGTCCATCTTCTGGATGAGATCGAGGCGAACCGCCTCGGACACCTCGAGCAACACCTCGCCCGCCACTTCGGCATCCACCAACGCCCAGACCGGGTGGCGTTGCTCGGGCGGCAAACTCTCGAGCAGCTGGGCGATGTCGGCAGGATGAAGCAGTCCGAGGATATCGCTTACCCGATCGGTGTGGCCGTTCTCGAGGGCGGCCAGCACGATCTGGGCATTGTCCGGCGGAACTTTTTTCTTGCGAACCCTAGTCGCCACGATGCAGATCCCGGCTGGCCGCGGTCGGCAGGCTGCGCCGCGGAACGTGTCCAGTGTAGAGGCTGCGTGTGAAATCGAAAAGCGCCCGGCGAACGATTTTCGCGGGATGGGGATCAGCTGCCGGCGAGGGCCATGGACTCGATCAGGATCGAACCCGTGCGAATGTTGCCGCGCCGATCGACATCGGCGCCGACCGCCAGCAATCCGCGGAACATGTCCTGGAGATTGGGCATGATCGGTTCCCTCCGAGTGTATCTATCAGCGCTTGTTCTTCAGTATCTTCCGAAACTCAGCGGCCGTCACGATGCGCGTGGTGCCGACCCGCTTGAGTGGCAGCAACCCACGCCGGTCTCCGGTAACGAGGTAGCCGGCCTCTCCGGTGATGGCCATCGCGAGCACGGGGTTGTCGTGCGGGTCGCGGGACAGGTCCACGCCTGGCAGTTCGGTCAACACCGTTGCGTGACGCTTGAGACCGTTGACGAGGTTGCCGGCCTCGGTAGGCTTGAGGAACTTCTTGACCCTTTCGTAACGGCTCGCCCGACGAAATTCCCCAAGTTGCCACACAGAGGTCACGAGTGTGACGCGCTTCTTGCGCCGGGCCTGATAGACCTGATCCGGCGGTGTTTCGGCGGTGATCAAGGCTGCGATCAGAATGCCGGTATCGAGAACGGCCCACATTGGCTATCTGTGTGCGCCGACGGCCTCTTCGATCGCCTCCAGAATCTCCTTCTGGGAGCACGCTCGGTTGCGCTTCTTGACGTTCTCCACGGTAAGCTCGAACAGCCGCGCCTGGACTGCCTCGTCAATGAACCGGGAGATGTCGTCCTTCTTGCCGCCCTTGCGTGCAATGTAGGCACGCAAGGCGCGATCGGTGGCCTCGGGCACCAAGACGGACCAACGGATATTGCTCATGGAGGAACCCTCGGGCTGAATCGGATGATTTGATGACATACGCATATCCACCTATCTGCAACTCCGCCTCGGCGAATGTCGGTCATGACAAGCCCGCGATCAGAGGCGGCGCGCGCGGATGCGGAAGCGCAGCTCGATGCGGTTCTGCACCGCGATGGCGCCGCCGAGGATCGAGTAGGGCACGATGCCGAAATCGGTCTGATCGAAGCCGAGGCGCCCGGCCACGCTCATCTGCGTCGCATCGGCATCGATCTGCGCCGGCGCCTGCAGCGTGCGCGTCGCGCCGTGCAGCGTGATCGCGACGTCGAGCGTCGCGCTCCGTTGTTTCGCATCCGCCCCGCTCACCCGGACGATGGCGAAGGGAAACTTCTCCGCCTCGAGCACTTTTTCCAGCAGGTTGGCGCGTGTCCCTTCTATGTCGGACTCGGTGGGCTGCGTCGCGAAGCCGGCCTCGGCGCGCAAGGGCGATTCGTCCACCGCCATGCGCCCGAGCGCGACGTACAGGTCGGCCCGGCCTTGGTCCGGCGCGATGAAGCCTTCGACCTCGTGGCTTGCAACGACGTGGTCGTGCCCCAGGCGCGCGAGCGAGCCGGCGCGGCGCACTTCGATCATGACGAACGACTCGGCCGGATCGACGCGGAACACGGGGCTCCCTCGCGCCAGCACCTCCCGGTAGTAACCTTCCGGAAAATCCGCAGGCGCTGCCGGCGCGGGCGCCAGCTCGCGCACGAGCGGCGCGCAAGCTCCAAGCATCAAGGCGAGCGCGGTCGCCGCGAGTGTAGTACGTGGACGTGGGCACATTTCAGTATTCCCTGCGCAGCATCAGTTTGAACTTCACGTTCACGTCCGCGCCGATGACGTCGCTCTTTGCCCACTCGCCGGTGCCGATGCCGAACGCGCCACGCTTCACCGTGAACTCGCCCTCCATGGTGGCGCCATCGGCCGAAGCAGTCCAGGTGAACGGCACCTCGACCGGCTGCTTCGCGCCTTTGAGCGACAGCGTGCCGCGCGCCACATAGCGGTTGCCTTCAGTGCGGCGCAGGTCGGTGGAACGGAACTCGGCTTGCGGAAAGCCGGCATAGTCGAACCAGTCCTTACCGCGGATTTCCTTGTTCACGTCCGCGATGCTCATGTCGGCGCTCGTAACCTTGATGACGACCTCGAGGCTCGCCCCGGCGGGCTTCTCCGGATCGAAGCGCAGGCGCGTATCGAACTCCTTGAACACGCCCGGAGCCGGGGCCTTTTCGAAGGTGGCGCTGAACTCGAGCTTGCTCGTAGCGGGATCCATTTTCCAGTCCGCGCCCAGAGCGGCGTGCGGCGCGAGAGCAAGCAGGCCGTAGAATCCGAGGAAGGCGATGATTCTCTTCATCGTGTTCTCCACGGGAGCATTCGTATCAGCACCGTGTTGCGCTTGACGAAATGATGCCGCAGCGCCGTGCCGATGTGCGCGACGAGGACGAGCGCAAGCAGCGCGAAGAGTCCCCGATGCACGAGTGCGGTGAATTCGGCCGTGGCCTTGTCCGGCGCCACGATGGCCGGCAGCGGAATCAGCCAGAAGATCCTGAAGGGAACATTGCTGGCGGAGTTGACGATCCAACCGGTGATGGGCAGGGCGATCATCAGCACGTAGAGAAGCCCGTGGCTCAAGCGTGCGCCGCCCAGCCGGGCATGTTCGCCGGTATAGCCCGGGCGTCGGATTCGCAAGCCGCCACAGGAGCCGCAGCGCGAGGAGCGCGAGGATCAGCATGCCGGTCGACTTGTGCCAGAAAAAAAGATTGAGCTTCGTCGGCGACAGTCGCCAGCTCGCGGCGGCGAGGCCGAGCGTGATCTGCGCGAGGATCAGCGCCGCCATCACCCAGTGAAAGAGCTTGGCCGCTGCGCCCCAGGAATTTTTATCGTTGCGAAGCACACCGCTTCCTATTTTTCCGCTACCTTGGGGTGGCTCCGATGACGACCTCCACCGTTCCGGTCCCGGCGCTCTTGTCCAGTGTCACCTTGCCCGTGATTTTGTTGAACCTGCCGCGCCACATCGACAGGCCCATGTGGTCGGTTTCAAAGCTCGGATAGGTGTGCTCGGGGTCGATATTGTTGCTGACCGGCGCGGCGCACACCGCGCCGCAGGCGAGGCCGAAGACAGCGAGAAGCGCGTTCTTCATGTCAGGTCCTTTCCGGACGGTCGGATGCGCCTCCCCTCGCAGCGAACGGCCGCCCCGTGCGGCGGGTATAGGAAGAATAAACACCTCTTTCCTGAAAAGCCACCCATACGGAACCGGCCCACCGCCACGAATCATTGTTTGATACGGCGGCCCGGCCGGGAAAACCGGCAAGGCATCGCCGTATGCTGGCCGCTGCCAGCCTTGAGGGCGACAGATGCCATGGCGCCTCAACCGTGAGCTGCCACGCGCGGTGTTTTTCCTTATGGTGAATCAAACAGGTCGGTTTGCGGCGGTGCCCGGCTCTCGCGCCACGGGGTGGGTTTCACGGAGGCGGTTTTATTGTTCAGGTGGGCGAGCATCTTCGGCAACTGCTCCATGCGTTGCTCTCGACTGCCGGCTCCCGGCGCAGTCTACCGCCCACATCCATGTGGGCGTGCCTCCTGCATCCATGCAGTCGTCGATGTCGCGTTCCATGAACCCTCGCCGCTCCGGAAGCGGCCACTGCGCCGGGCAATGGTGTGGGCCAGTTGCGTGAGTTCGTCACGGGTCGGCGCCTTGGCCCAGCGAAAGCGTGCGGGGGATCCATTGACGGCATCGAGATAGACACCGCATATGGGCCGCTCCTGCGCATCCCTGCGCCCGCGGCATTCGGGCGTCCTTGCACATCAAAGTGGATATTCAGGTTGAGCGCGCTGCCGAAGCGTTGGATCAGCGTCACCGCGCCGGTATGGGCTGTGTTTTTTGTATAGCCGGCTTTCTTGATCAGGTGCGTGGCGATGACGCGATAAGCTATGCCGAGCACCTCGCCCATGATCGCCGGGCGGGTACCCTATCCGGGAAGCCGCCGCGCGACCTTCAGCCGCTGCACCGTACTGCCGGCGAGGTGGCTCCAGATGATGGCATCGCGTGCGAGCTTGTCAGCATGTGCATCCATCGCGCACCCTGCGCCGCCGCGCACCTCCATGTAGAACTCGGTCACGTTCTGGACGATGTCGGTGGAAAAATTCATCGCCAACCCGGCATTGGGCGAGTGGATCCTGCGGTCGTGCTCTCGGGCGATGCGCATGACGAACGAGCGCACGGCCTCGGTCAGTGTGTGCATCCGGTTCAATTTGAGCTGGACGAGCTGCTGCTCGAATAGCACCTTTCCGCCCTGATTCGCCGTGCGCGCGTGCTACAAGGCGACCTCGCAGGCATCGTCGCAGAACCCTAGCGCGTTGGCGATGAGCTCCAGGTCGTCGAAGAGGTTGCCATCCGTGGTATCTCCGCCCGGCGCGCATTGGGTCGGATGCGCCATCACCCTCTAGGCATGCGTCGCTCCGATGGGAGTCGCGGGTTTTGTCGCCGTCACCACCAGACCTGCGACAGGGAGGCCGGATTCCACGCGCAACTCCGCACGCGCGATGTCCGCCTTCAGACCCGCATCGACGAGCACGCGCTCGACGTACTGGGCCCGGTGGTTGAAACGGCCGTGGGGCTTGATGCAATACGTCGATGGGGCGTCGTCCTCGGTTGCTTCCTCGACGGTGAAGATGAACCGTCCGCCGGATCGCAGAGCTCCGGCCGCAGCAACGGCCACATCCTCGAGCGCCCCGAAATAGACGAGCGTATCCGCCGTTACGATCAGATCGAACGCGTCGCGGCGATCCTGAAGGTATGCAGTCAATTCGACTCTGACAAGCTCGTCATAGACTTTCTTCTCCCGCGCGTGTTCCAGCATGCCTTCCGAAAGATCCACTCCGACCAGCCAGCGGGCATAGGGCACCACGAGGGGGCCACAGAGCCCGGTACCGCACCCGGCGTCCAGTACATCGAGGGCTCGTGCCGCGGGGAGACCGGCATCAGCCAGCGCCGCAGCCACCAGCGCCGGTGCCTGATAGCGCAGCTGCGCGAGCTTGGCCTCGAAGCTCGTCGCAAAGCGGTCGAACGTGTTCTGCACGTACGCGTCGGACGCGCGTGTCGGAACGTCGCGGCCCGACACCGCCGCCAGTGTGTGCCGCGCCACCGGATCGTCCGGCTCCGACTTCAGCCACTCCTCGCACACGATGACGGCCTTGTCGGGTTGGCCGATGACGCAATACGCCAGCGCCAGCAGGCGACGCGCTTCCGGATACTGCGGCTTCAGCGTGAGAGCCTTGCAATAGCACGTCACCGCCTCCTGGGTGCGATGGGTCGCGCTCAACAGAATCGCCAGATTGTGGTATGCGTCAGGCTGGTCGGGGTTCAGGCGGATCGCCGTGCGATAGGCCTCTTCGGCCTCCGCGGTCATACCTTGGGCCCTCAGCAGGACGCCAATGTTGTTGTGCGCGTTGGCGTGCGTGGGTTGCAGTGCCAGCGCCCGCCGGTAGGCGACAACGGCCTCCTGCAGCTTTCCCTTTTCCTGGAAGATGATGCCAAGATTGCTGTGCCAGTCAGGCTGATCGGGCGCAAGGTCGAGGCTCCTCGCAATCAACGCGATCGCTTCCTCGCCGCGACCTTGCTGGTGTGCCAGCACGCCTGAATAGTGCAGCGCGTCGGGCTGGTCGGGCTCGAGTTCCAGGACCTTTCGATACAGCGCCTCCGCCTCGGCCAGCTGGCCGTTCTTCTGGCACCGAATGGCGATCGCCATCGCCTCGTCGACGGTGACTTCGCGCAGCGCGGCAGGCGATTGTTCCATGACGGGTCTCTCTTCGAAGCCTGCTCTCACGTCTACTCCAGGAACGTGTTGCCCGCTCCTGGCCCGGGACAATGCGCGTCGCTCGACCTAGCCTTCCTTGTTCAGCTTTATGTCGTACTTGAAGTGCACGCCTGCGTCGAGCGATCCATCCGCCTTCTGCGGCTTGTATTCCAAGTCGACTTTCGCGGGCTTCAGGGTCACGCTTTCGACACTGCCCTCTCCGCCGCTGAGTGAAGGTTGAACGCTTGTGATGAGGATGTCGTTCATCTTGATGATCAGGAACTCCTGCTGCCCCTTACCAGCCTTTCGGTTGGTGATCGTGGCGTCCTTGATGTGCTTGCCTGTGGCGCAGGCTGCCATCAGAAGAGGCGATGCCTTGTCGATGTGGTGAGTAAAGTGGAAATCCGAAAAGCTCGGTTTGCCGGATCCTCCTCCACCCGCCAGACTCGAGGACCCGGCTTGCGTCACTCCCCAGGACCATGACAGCACCTCGACCTCATCCTTGTGCTTGGCGTCGAGCGATTCACCCTTGATATCTCCGATCTTTGCGAAAATGTCTGTCGCCATTACTAGGCTCCTCTTCCCGCACGGTCGGTGAGTGACCGTTGCGGGATGTTGAAAAAGACAAGAAATTCAATACGCCCGTCGTCGGCATTCCGTACCGATGCAACGTTGCAGTGATGCCGTAGACTCGTGTTCCATTGGGAACTCAAGAACTAACTCCCAAGCGTGATTTCATACTCCATTAAAAACACTACATCCTGAATTTCGCCTAGGTCAAGTTCTTCCGCACCGATCGCGGTTTCTGCCGGGAGATCCAGGATCTCTTCGGGGATCAGCTCGGGGTACTAGGAAGGATAAACCCCTCTTTTGCGAAAAACTACCCTAGCGCCACAGGCTGTTCACCCCGCCATGGACGCCAAACATTGCACGTTTCGGCGGCCCTGCCGAGAAAAGCCGGCGATGCATCGGCAAGGCATCGACGTATTCTGGCCGCTGCCGGCCTTGAGGCCGACAGATGCCATGGCGCCTCAACCGTGAGCTGCCACGCGCGGTGTTTTTCCTTATGGTGAATCAAACAGGTCGGTTTGCGGCGGTGCCCGGCTCTCGCGCCACGGGGTGGGTTTCACGGAGGCGGTTTTATTGTTCAGGTGGGCGAGCATCTTCGGCAACTGCTCCATGCGTTGCTCTCGACTGCCGGCTCCCGGCGCAGTCTACCGCCCACATCCATGTGGGCGTGCCTCCTGCATCCATGCAGTCGTCTCGATGACCGCCGGGTCATCGATGCAGGCAATGATTTTCGCCGGCCGGCGGTCAGCTGCCGGCGAGGGCCATGGACTCGATCAGGATCGAGCCGGTGCGGATGTTGCCGCTGCGGTCCACGTCATTGCCGACTGCTACCAATCCACGGAACATGTCCTTGAGATTGCCGGCGATGGTGATCTCCTCGACCGGGTACTGGATCGCGCCGTTCTCCACCCAGAAGCCGGCCGCACTGCGCGAATAGTCGCCGGTCACGTTGTTCACGCCGAAGCCGATGCCGCGCGAAGCGCCGGTGATGAGCACGGTGGTGTGCCGGGACTCGCCCATCAGGTCTCCGGCGCGCACGGGCGCCGCATGCCATGGGAACGTGGCCGGAAGCCGGGCGGCGTAGTGCCGATCCAGCCTGCGAAACGGGCGATGTCCGAGATGCGCGCACAACTGTTCGCGCGTGTGGTAGGCCGCGGCAAGCTCCTTCTCGGTACACACCGCGTGAATGTGCGTGTGGCACGGCCGGCAGACCCAGAGCAGACGCGTCCGCGGCGCAGTCGAACTGGCGCCGCGTGCGCTTGTGGCGGTGGCGCATGCACGGTATCAAATGGTGTCTGGTGAGCGCCGCGGCCCGCCCGCAGAGCTCGCAGTGGGCGGCGGCTATGGCGGAAACGGCTCGGCACATGCTATACCATCACGGTCATGGGACCGTGCTACACCAAGTTAAGCCTCGCGGGCGCCGTTCTGGGGGTCGCGCTCCTCGTGGCCGGCTGCGCCACCGTGCCCGAGACCGGGCGCTCGCAACTCCTGCTCATCAGCCCGGCGGAGGAAATGCAGCTCGGGCTCACCGAGTTCGAGAAGCTCAAGCAGAACACGCCGATCTCGCGCGATCCGGCGGTGAACGCCATGGTGCAGCGCGTGGGGGGCCGCATCGCCGCGGTGGCGCCGCTGCCGAACGCGCGCTGGGAGTTCGTGGTGTTCGACAAGCCCGACGTGCCGAATGCGTTTTGCCTGCCAGGCGGCAAGGTCGGCATCTTCAGCGGCATCCTGCCCATCACCAAGAACGAGGCCGGACTGGCCACCGTCATCGGCCACGAGGTGGCGCATGCGGTGGCGCGCCACGGCGCCGAGCGCATTTCCGAAGGCCTGCTGATCCAGTTGGGCGGTGAGGCACTCGCGGTCGCGCTCGACACCAAGTCCCAGGCCACACAGGCACTGGTACTGCAGGCCTACGGCGTCGGCAGCACCGTCGGCGTGGCGCTGCCGCACTCGCGCGGGCAGGAGCTCGAGGCCGACCACCTGGGACTGCTTTATATGGCCCGCGCCGGCTACGACCCGCGCGAAGCCGTCGCTTTCTGGAAGCGCTTCGCCACGTACAACGAAAAGCACGGCGGCAAACCGCTCGAATTCCTCAGCACCCACCCGCTCGACGACCGGCGCATCGCCGAGATCGAACGCCTGCTGCCGCAGGCCGAAGCGGAGTACCGCACCCGCGGCGGACATTAAGGTCGCGGCTTCGACCACTGCGCGCCCAGCGACTGGAAGATCTGCCATGCCGTGAGCAGGCGGCTCGCGCGCAGATGGAGGACTTCGCGGTCACGTGCCCACTCGTCCCGGATGCACCACGCCTCATATCCGGGTTTTGTTCATCGCCCCGCTGCTCTGCGGCGGGCTTCCTTCAGACCCCACCTCACGGTGACGCCCTTGCCCTTTCGCTAGCCTTCGGCTCTGCGAAAACCTGGCTGCCGGACTTTCACCGACACAGTTACGTACCATGCCCGGCACACACGGTTCCCCAAATAACTTGGGGGCAGGCCTGCCCCCAAGTTATAAGCAACAGGGAAGAGCGCCCTGCATTGATGAGCTTATTTCTTGCACGCACGAGACAACTCTTTCTCATACTCTTTCATGCACTTCGCCACGCGCCCTTCCCCGGGCTCCACCCCTTTGCACAGCCTTGCGGCATCTTCAGCACAGGGTTTTGCTTCTTCCGCCGCAACACTTGCCGACAAAGTCAGGGAAAACACGCCCGCAATAACTGTTAACCAACTAAATTGAATACTGGAAAATTTCGACATGCTATTCACGGACATTACCTCTTCCATTTGGTATATACACTCAACAAATCCAGCTGGCAGATACAGACATGCAGCACCAACTGCCGCCCCACATTAAACGCCATCAGGATGGAGAATAGGAAGAATAGACGCCCTTTTCCTCAAGTCCACGGGTGTCGAACAGCCGTTCGCCTCGCTATCGCCACGAAATCTTGCTCAACGCCACCGCCATCGCTATACCATCCCCTTTCTTTGCTTCCGTTCTCCGGCCAATTCCTGCCTTTCGGCCGACAGATGCCATACCGCTTCGGGCTTGAGCGGCACCTCGGGTTGATTTGTTTCCTGGGGGTCAGTCAAACCGCACTGCTGGTGGCGGGGCCCGGCGTTCAGGCAAACGGGTGGGTTCTGCACCGGTGGCATTTTTGTTCAGGTGCGTGAGGATCTTCTTAAATCACCATCGGATCTTCAATGCAGGCAATGACCTTCTCTGCCCCACCCCTTTCACGGCACGTCTCGATATCGATGTTGAACACGCGCTTGAGCCGTTGCGACCAGGTCAGCGACGTCCGGCGTTCGGTGGGCGTTGGGTCTTGCGCCGCCTCTGGCGTTTTGGTTCTTTTGCCTTTGCCGCGCATTGCCATGACCTGCGTAAGCTGTTTACTGTTGGGCGCAAAGACGCCGTGAAGCCGGGTCAGATGGACCCGGGGGTTAGGCACCAGCGCGGCGAGTCGGGCGATGAAGCTCAAGGGCTCGAAGATGACACGGCTCGTGCCATCTCGATACGGTGTCTTGAGCTGGTAGCACACTTGGCATTGGATGTCCGTGACAACCGTTCTTCCGATACCGCCACCTTGCGACGTAGCGGCACAGGCGTTCGAGTTTGTCCCGTTGGTGAGCTTGAGCGGCCACGCCGGCATGGAGTGAGTCCACAAGCAGGCCATCCATGGCCTGCGGCCCTCGCCTCGATCCAATCGGCAAGAACCCGGCCATCTTGCCCACCGTGTCGCCGAACTGATCCGCTTGATCGCCGGCCGGCAGAGTTTGCAGCGTAAACACCTTGCGCCCCGCCGGTGGCCCCAGCGCGATGCGATAGGTGATCGAATGCCCCAGCCGGGTATCCATCGGATCCTCATACACGGCACCCGAATCCAGATAGCTATTCTCGGCAACTGCTCCATGCGTTGCTCTCGACTGCCGGCTCCCGGCGCAGTCTACCGCCCACATCCATGTGGGCGTACCTCCTGCATCCATGCAGTCGTCGATGTCGCGAGTTTTTCAGCAACCTGCTAGCGAAGCGCGAAGAGCGCCCGCGCCAACTTTGGGTGTGCAGCGAAGAGCGCGGCAAAGTCGCTCTCGCGTCGGCCGCCCTTGGCGCGCACCAGGCGTGCAACAGCGCGCCGGTCGGCAGCACTCCAGCGTGACAGGCCGGGCAGCGCCAGCAGGAACGGACTCCACCGTCGCCACGCCAGCCGCTCGTTCGCGGTGAAGCCGCGCAGCGATCGCAGCCCGGTGAGGCGCATCAGTGCACGGCTGGCATCGTCGAGCGCAGTGGCCCGATCAGAGGCGGGATGCCTAGGGAAGCTCTTAATAAGTGCGCTTTCTCTTTTTTCGTCATTCCGGCGAAAGCCGGAATCCAGTGGTGTTAAAGAGTTTCCCTGGATGCCGGCTTTCGCTGGCATGACGGCAATAGAGTTGCTCAGAGCTCCCCTAGCGAGCTGCGCGGCCACGCGCACACCAATAACCGCCACCGGCGGCAGGCCGCGTGGGTGCGCGGGGTCAAGATCGAAGAACACGTGCCAATGGGCAAGCTTGCGCAACGTAGCAGGCGATGACCGGTGACGCGGATTCGCTTTCATTCGCGCGAGTTCCGTACGCACGATGCGCCGCGGCGCCGCAGCCCGCGGCCGGAAACCCATTTTGTAGTAGAACCACCAGGCGCCGGTTTCAATGCCTTCATCGTTGTCCTGGCCGAGCTGGTACGGCTCGATGCTGAAGGAGGTGGCACCGAAAACGTGCCGCACGGTCACCAGCAGGCGCGCGAAGGTGTATGCGGCCTCGCCCCCGCGGAAGGTCGGGAAGGTGTTGAACGAAATGGCCGCAGTGCCGGCGATGACATCGACCTGCGAATAGCCGATCGGCACACCGTTTTGCAGAGTGAGCATGCCATAGACCGCCGGCAGCAGGGTGCGGCGCTCCGGCAACATGCCCACCAGCACGAACGCCAGGCCGTCGCCGTCGTCCACGATGCGCACGTCGCGCGCATCGCCGTAGGCAAACGCATCGAGGTCGCGCTGGCGCGTGATCATCGCACCGCGGGCCAACTCGACAAGGCGCAGGCCGTCGCGCACCGTGAGCGCGCGCACGGCCCGGGGCGGCCGTTCGATCTCGGCGCGCAGATCGGGTCGGCTGCGGCGCAACGGCGCGTTTCGGAAGATTGCTGGCGCGGCCACAAAGCGGTCGAGCGTGCGGCTCGGCGTGTCCCGCCAGGGGCGCAGCTCGCAGCTCGGATCGAGGCCATCGAAGAGCGCCTCGCGCGTGAAAGAGTCGCCCGGCAGAGATTCGATGGCGCGCACCAGGAAGGTCGCATCGGTCGCGCGCCCGCGCAACGCGTCGAGCGCATCGTAGCCGGCCGGTTGCACCTCGCGCAGCCACGTTGCCTCGGCGGGCGTCACCAGCATTGGCAGCGCGCCGGTAATGTTGTCCTCGGCCACGGCATCACTGCGGTCGAGGTGAAACTCGCCGGGCCAGCGCTGCGCGAGCCAGCGCGCGGTCGGCCAGAAGAAGCAGTAGTGGATGGTCGTGCCGGCAATGCCCGAGTCGGCCAGCGCGTCGCGGTATGCCTGCAGGTCGGCACGGCAGCCGAAGCGCACGAGCATCCGCTCCACTTGCCCGGCCACGTGCGCATCATCCGGATACGCGCGCAGGAAGCACAGCACTTCGTGCAGACGTTCCACCTGGCCGGCGGTGCGGAGCCGTAAGCGATCGAGTGCGTGCAGCAGCACGAGCTTGCGCGCCGCGCTGGCGGCGCCGTAGTTGTCTTTGATCCGCTCAAGCTTCGCAAGGCTACGAGTCGACATCGTCAGGGTTTCTTCCATCCGGTGAAGCGAGGGTATAAGAAGAATAGCTGCCCTGTTCCCCGGAAACCACATCGATGGACTGGCCTCAAAGGCCCGTGATTATGTTCATCGCCGACACGCGCAGCCGGGTTGCGGCCAAATGCGTTAACAATACTGTGGTCAGCCGGTGCCGATTACTATTCCTTAAGCTTGTGACCCCGTAGGGGTTACGCCTTGCTGACGTGTGGGTCTCAGGCGGAACCAACGCGCTGCGCGGGCGCGGCGGCAAGCCGTGGGTTGGTCTTGAGGAGTTGCGCAAACTCATTCGGTGGCAAGGGTTTGCCAAAATAGAATCCTTGTATTTCATCGCAGCCATGCGCGCGCAGGAATTCGAGTTGCCCCGCGGTTTCTACACCCTCGGCAATCACGGGCATTTTGAGGCTGTGCGCCATGGCAATCACGGCGCTTGCGATCGCCGCATTGTCATGGTCGGTCATGATGTCCTTGACAAAGGAACGATCGATCTTCAAAGAGGAAATCGGGAAACGCTTGAGATAGCTCAGGGAAGAATAACCCGTGCCAAAATCGTCAATCGTGATATGTATCCCCATGGCATCGAGTTCGCTTAACGACACCGTCGCCGTCTCGGTCTGTTCCATCAGCATGCTCTCGGTAATTTCCAGCTCGAGCCATCGAGGATCAAGACCCGTTTGCCGCAACACATCCGCCACGCCAGCGACCATGTTTTGCTGCGAAATCTGACGCGCCGACAGATTCACCGCGACCGGCATCGGCGGGAGGCCGGCTCGCTGCCATGCGAGGTTCTGCTCGCAGGCACGGCGGAGGATCCATTCCCCCGCTTCGATGATCATCCCGGTTTCTTCGAGCAGGGGGATGAACTCCGCCGGGGGGATAAGCCCCATGTCCGGATGCTGCCAGCGCACCAGCGCCTCCATTCCGGTGATTTGGTCGGTGTGCAGGCTTACTTTGGGCTGGTAGTGCAGGACAAGCTCATCGTTCTTCACGGCACGCCGCAGCTGTGTCTCCAGGGATAGCGTCCGGCCCGCCTGAGCGTCCATGGTGCGGGCATAGAACTGACAGTTGTTTTTGCCCTGGTGCTTTGCGCGGTACATGGCCACATCGGCGCGCTTCATGAGTGTTTGCGCCTCTTCGCCGTCATCTGGATAAAGGCTGATGCCGATGCTGCCCGTCACGAAAAGTTCCTGGCCTTCCACCATGAAACCTTTCGTCAGGGTCTTGAGGATATTTTCGGCGATCAGCGATGCGTCACGCTCACTCGATATCTCGGTCAGAAAAATAGCGAATTCATCGCCCCCGAGACGCGCGACCATACTTTCGCTGCCCACGGCCTCGATCAGCCGTTGTGAGACCGTTTGCAGCAAGAGATCCCCTGTATGATGCCCGAGCGTGTCGTTGATCACCTTAAAGCGGTCGAGATCGAGATACAGTACGGCCGCGGGCCGTCCTTGTCGAAGCGGGCTTGCCAAAGTCTGGCTCAGCCGATCGGCAAACAAGGCGCGGTTAGACAGGCCGGTCAAGGTGTCGTAGTGTGCAAGCTGATGTAACCGTGCCTCCGCCTGTCGCCGTTCCATCACGCGCCCGAGTTGCACCCCGACGTGGCCCATGACCGTCAGCAACGCCTGATCCGGTTCCGCGACCGTTGTGGAATAAAACTCGAGCACGGCAACGACGTTCGTTCCGATCATGACCGGGAAGGCAAAACCGGCTTTGATCCCGCACGCTCGGGCAGCCTCGATGCGAGGATAGTTGGCATCCGCCGTGACATCGCGAATCCACGCCGGCGCCTTATCCTTTAGCACCCGTCCGGGCAAGCCCGTGCCCGACGTGAAGCGGATCGTTTCCGAGGCCTCACGAAATACCTTGAATCGTTCCGCATCCTCCAGACTCCATAGCGCCATCGAGGAGAGGTCATCCTTCCCGTCCCCGTTCAGGATGTAGGCATGGCCCACGGGCCAGCATAGATGTCTGTGAACGCTGTCCAGGACTGTTTGCACGGCCTCTTCGAGGGTGTTCGCGTCGTTGGCCGCCGACGTTGCCGCCTGGAGCAGATTCACCTCGGATGCACGCTTCTCGCGCTCGGCGATCTCCTCAATCAATGCCTGGCGATCGCGCCGGGTACGCCGTGCCACCGACACCGCGATGGCGCTGCTGAGCGCGATGGCCACACCGGCGAGTGCGACCGTGAGCCAAAGCGTATAAGTCGTCGCATGATGGGCGTCGGTTGAGACCTGCTTCGCCACGGCCTTGTAATGATCGATCACCTTCTTCAGTTGCACGATCACTTCCTCTTGCCGCGGAATCGCTTGCGTGACCATGAGCTTTCGGGCGGCATTCGCATGGCCATTGCGCAGAAGCTCAACAACCTCGTCATTCAAGGGGGTCATCACCGTAGTCAGGCGGCGCAGTTCGGCAAGGTCAGCTCTCTCATTTGGGTCCAGAGCCATGTCTTCGATTCGGGTGCGCAGCGATTTGAATTCGCTCGCCAGAGCGTAGTACGAAAGATACGTCTCATCCCGCTCGAAGGGGTCTTCCTGCAGCGCCATCTTGTTCATCGCAATCATCCGGTCACGTATGACGCCGCGCATGGAGTTGGCCAGATCGACCTTGTAATAGTGCTGCTCGATAAGGACATCCAGCTCGTTGTGCAGAAGCTGCATGCGCACGATCGCCACGATAGCGAACGCAATCAGGAGCAACACGATGGCCGCTAGGCCTACGCCAAGGCGCAGAACAGGATTATTGGCGGACATGCGATCTACATGCGGTTGTTCTTCATATGCTGTTAATTATGAGCAACAGCCGTGCAACTTGACAGCTCGGACTTGCTCGAGCAAGGCGCCGTCATATTTTCGCCACGTTTGGCCTGGCGTTTCAGGGGGGAGATTTCTTGGCCGTATTCCGTCAAGTATTTGACCATTTCTCATTTCGGGGTTGAGTTGGCAAACAGGGATAGGATCTGGTTTTCATTGCCAGACGGCGATTTCGTGCCATCCTCACCCCAACAATCCAGTGGGGGTGCGACATGCCAAACAACGGAACAAGGCGTTGGTACGGGATTTATGCGGCGCAAGTAGCAAATGTTGCCGATTCGGAAAACCGGAGGCGCATCCAGGTACGGTTTCCATGGTTAGATGAAAGTCAGAGAGCGTCCTGGGCCCGCCCCTGTGTGCCGGTCGGTTCGAAGGGCACACCCGAAGTTGGGGATGATCCGCTTGATCGCGGGCCGGCGGGGTTTGCAGCGTAAACACCTTGCGCCCCGCCGGTGGCCCCAGCGCGATGCGATAGGTGATGAATACCCCAGCCAGGCATCCATCGGATCCTCATACACGGCACCCGAATCCAGATAGCTATTCTCGATGTCGCGTTCCATTAACCCTCGCCGCTCCAGAAGCGGCCACGGCGCCGAGCAATGGTGTGGGGCCAAGTTGCGTGAGTTCGTCACGGGTCGGCGTCTTGACCCAGCGAAAGCGTGCGGGGGGATCCATTGACGGCGTCGAGATAGACGCCATCCAGGAACAGCATGTGGAAGTGGATAGAAGGGGGAGCTCATGATGCATTTGGCATGGCAAGCGACAAGGACCAGCCCTAAACCAGAATCATGAATATACCGCCCTCCCTCTCCAACGATTAAGACAGACCAAACTAGAATTTATTTCCCGGCAGTTTTTTCGTTGTGCTTCTTGTGGTAGATGCGCTTGCTCTGGCGGTTTTCTGCACCTTGGATGCGTCGCTGTTCAGCCGTGCTGATGTGCCCATCCGCTCCGGCACGGGCCTCCTTTCTGTCCACCTGCACCTGTCCACCTTCAAGCTTGGCTGCTTCCTTATGGGTCAGCGAACCGGACTGAACGCCCTGTTCGATACGCATTTCCTGATTGACGTTGCGGTGCACATCGGCCTGCATGCGCTGCGATGACGCCGAGTTGGGATTGCCCTTTTGCGCGTCATGTTTCTCCATGTAGATCGTGCGGCTCTCGGCGTTTTGCGCGCGCTCGATGCGCGCTTTCTCCGCGGGGCTAAGCTTGCCGTCGGATAGAGCCTTCTGTTCCATTTTGTCTATTCTGGCCTCGCCCTTCTCGAGCCTGGCCGCTTCCCTCGTATTGAGCTCATCCGACTTGAGCCCTTGCTCGATGCGCTGCTGTTGATTGACATCACGCTGGATTTCGGGAGCCGGGTCCGCGGCAAATGCGGACACCGCGAACAGCGTTCCAATAACGGCTGCAAGCGTCTGGTTCTTGGTTAACGTTAACATGGGGTTTCCCTCGATTCTCAGTTTCAGTTTTGAGTAGTGACCGGATATCTATTCCGATCCTAACTGACTTTAACGCACGAGGAAATGAACGGTTGACAAGCGTCGGGCATCGGCGATGCCAATGGTCGTGCTCAACAAACCATCCGTCAGTCGCTGAAAGGCAGCTCTTCGTGGATCGGTCGTACCCCAACCGAGTAATACGCCCGCCGGTTTGCCGATTCTGGGATCACTACCGCATTTTCGTTGTTAGGCGTTGTTCCTTTCGTTGTAACCGTTGTGCGTTACCTATCCATCGGGTATCTACTCGTTCTCAAACGCGCGCAGGGTCCAGAAGTCGTCCGCGAGGTTGTTGTTCGCAATGTAATCATACGGCATCGTGAAATAACCCTTCATGCCCCAGTCCGCACCCCAGGAGTTGCGCACGAGAACACGCTTCGTCGAGTCGTCATAGCCCACGGCCGCCACGGCATGGCCGCCAAGCTGTTTTTCACTCCGCTTGGGCAGGTTCAGCTTGCCGGTCCTGGCCACTTGCTCGGACTCAAATGCCTCATAGACGGAGAAACCGAAAACGAACGGGTAACCTTCAGCCAGGCATTGTTTCATTTGTTGCATGCCGATGATGCGGTGATAGGACGTGACCTGGTGATCGGCGGCCTGTTTGTAGCAGGCTGGCGACGGTTTCTTGGTGAATTTCCCGATGCTGTAAGGCCAGAGTTTCTCGGTGCAAACGCCCCGTTTAACGAGCGATTTGACGCCATCGCGGATCATGGCGCCTGCGTCTTCGCCAATGGTGCCTTCCATCGCGCGTTCGTTGTAGTAAATGAACAGCCGGCTCAGATTGGTGGCGGTGTGGCCGGCTTTCCTTTCGAGGAACTCCAAGGTGCCGACCAGGGCGTTGGCGGTGCAACTGCCGAGTTGTCCCTGGTTTTCCACGGGCGAGCAGTCCGCGCGCAAATCCACCTTTGACGGCAGCCTCTTCGGCGGCGCGGCGATGGCCGCGTACAGTTTGTCACGAAAATCGGGCCGGTCGGGTGTCCATCCGTACCAGGCGTTCACTTTTGGTGTCGGCATATTATTCTCTCCTGCGTTTGCTTTGCGTTGAGTAGTTACTTTCCATGATACGCACTTGAGCCGATGAGGCCGCCGGCGCAATAAGTCCGTGCGCGAGCCATCGCTCCAACTCCGCTTCCACCACGGCCGGCACGACGGCGGCCTCGCCGCTTGCCTTGCGTTGGAGGAGCCCTTTCATCTTCCCACATTTGTGCAAACCGTGGTCAAATCACAGTTTTGGCTAAATAGCTAAATATTAGCGGAAACCGTGATTTGATCCCAATTGTTCTGTAAAACTGACCGAGCCTACCGCTCACCTGCGCTCCACGCCCGAAAGCCCGCTCGTTCTTGAGGCTTTTCGTCGTCAGCGCGCACGCTCATCGTTGATAACGGTACATGGCGACAGGACCAAAGAGAAGAGCACCGCGCGCCGAACCGCGCCGCCCGACCAAGGCGGAGCTGCTCGCGGCGCGCAACAAGTCCGTCCCCGACGTTATCGCCGCGCGCCTGAAAGTTCTGTTCGTCGGCATCAATCCCGGGCTGTACTCGGGCGCGGTGCGGCATCACTTCGCCCGCCCGGGCAACCGCTTCTGGCCGGCGCTGCATCAAGCCGGTTTCACGCTGCGTTTGCTGTCGCCGTATAAAGAGCGTGAGCTGCTGAAATACGGTTGCGGCATCACCAATCTCGTCAATCGCGCCACGGCCAACGCCGCCGAACTGACGGAAAAGGAACTGCGCGCCGGCGCCAGGCGCCTGACGGCAAAAGTCCGTCGCTATCGCCCGCGCGTCGTCGCTATCCTCGGCGTCGGCGCGTACCAAACCGCTTTCAATTGCACCCGTGTCCGCATCGGCAAGCAGCCGGAGACGATCGGCCATACCAAACTTTGGGTATTGCCGAATCCAAGCGGCCTCAACGCCAACTATCAGCTCCCCGAGCTCGCGCGTCTTTTTCGGAGGGTATATACGGCAGCAGTTCGGAGTGGAACTCAACGCCGTCGCTGATCACCATCAAGCGTGGAACCGGTGGGAGTTTCGTCCTGAAACAGATCCCGGAGAACCGCGGACGGGCGCTGAACCGTCATGTCCGCTGAATCCCGTTCTCGCGTGGTGTAATCCGGGCGTGCATGACGACGCGCAGCTTGATCCGAATTCCTCGGTTGCTAATGACGGCGCACGCGCCGCATCATGCCTATCAGTCCCACCAGACCGGAACCGAACAACCACAAAGCACCGGGTACGGGAACAGCGCTGATGTAAAAGGATTGCACGTCATTTACGGCGCAAGAGGGGTCCCCATAGCATGGGTACGATTCACGCTGGGTAAAAACCAAGCCACTTGCATCGGAAGGATTGAAAGAAGTTAGGTGAATTCCCGCGGACCCGAAATTTAAGTATTTCAGTTGCGCCAGGTTGAGTTGCGCATGGGTCTCGCAGCCTTCTGCGAGACAGGGTAAGGGGACATTACCTGACAGTTCGCCAAAGCTGTAGCTGTTCATGGAATAATCAATTCCATATGTCCGGTAGCTGCTGCCCGCCACCAGGTCAGCCGTGGGCATGAACAAATCCATATCTCCAGACTGCCCGAACATATTGAAAGGCGTGGGCGAGACTTTATCCAGGTACAAGGTAAAGGGATGAGCGGATTCGGTCGCACTGTATGTGCTCTTGGCCAGCATCCACAGATAACCGCTGAAGCTGTCGGTCTGAGACGGATTAATGCGGGACTGGCCCGACGGCGGAACCAGGGTGTATCTCAGCAGCCAGTTGTTTTCATAACCGCTGCCGGTGTTTTGGGTAATCTGGAAAGCGCTCGCAGTTCCGGAGTCGTATGTGCTCGCGTTCGACACTAAGCAAGTACTCGCCGTGATACAGGATTGGATAGTACCGGGCAGATCCGATTTGGTTACAGTGGCCGCCCGTGTCGTTATTGGAAATGTGAGCGAAAGGAACAACAGTATGCTTGCGCGTGCAAGTAGACTACTCATATTCTTCCTCCTAAGATCAGCCGGTACGTGATTGGATTTTTTATTGCGCTGTTAGTGGTTATTTGTTGTCCGCTTCTTATCCACCCGGCAGGGCAGTAGCGACGCGGTTGCTCGGTTTATACACCCTGTTACCGGAGTGGAGCAACGGCAATGGAAAATGCTTTATCCGCCGATTTGTCTCGGCCGCCAGAATAATGCCACGAAACGAGCGTAGCGGGCTTAGAGCGTAATAGAACATGGCCCGGATAAAACGCAGTGAAATCCGGGAGAAATTTTCTGGATTTCGCTCCGCTTCATTGAGGCTACATATTGGGCACGAAAACCGGAATACCGTCGCAATACGCAATATTTTAGCGACTGCTAATGTCTCACACGGAAGCAGGACGTTCGAATCTCTCGGCTTTTCGGACTGACAGCGGCGGGAATAAAATAGATTCGGCAGTGTTTACAGGGATACGGAAACCATTGCTTCCGCTAATTCGAACTGCCAAGGAGATTACCATGAAACTGCGCCTACTCACCGCTGCGATCGGACTCGCGTTCGCCAGCAATGTCTATGCCTTCCATTGTCCCAAGGAGATGATGAAGATCGACGACGCGCTTGCGGCCAAGCCTGACATCAGCGCCGAACAATTGGCTGAGGTCAAACGCCTGCGCGCCGAAGGCGAGACCCTGCACAAGCAAGGCAAGCATCAGGAATCGCTGGACACGCTCGGGAAGGCTGAAAAGATTCTGAACATCCAGTAACCGGCGTACCGGCTCCTCCATTCCCATCCACGCGGTGTTTGGCGTGGATGGGATTTTCTCGACTCGTTACTTCATTACCTCGCGCACTAAGGTAAAGAACGCCGCGATGTCGATCGGCTTGGTCACGAGGGGTACAGTCCGTGCGCCGCGGCGTCACACCGCCGGACGGTAATCAACTGCCAGCGAGGGTCATGGACTCGATCAGGATCGAACCGGTGCGGATATTGCCGCTGCGGTCGACATCATTGCCGACCGCCACCAGTCCGCGGAACATGTCATTGAGATTGCCGGCGATGGTGATCTCCTCGACCGGGTACTGGATCGCGCCGTTCTCCACCCAGAAGCCGGCCGCGCCGCGCGAATAGTCGCCGGTCACGTTGTTGACGCCGAAGCCGATGAGTTCGGTGACCAGCAGCCCAGTGCCCATCTGCCGGAGTAGGCCGGCCAGATCCTGGTCGCCCGGCTGGATGGTGAGGTTGTGCACGCCGCCGGCGTTGCCGGTGCTGCGCAGGCCGAGCTTGCGTGCCGAGTACACGTCCAGCACATAGCCCTGCAGTACGCCGTCGCGCACGATGTCGCGATTCGCCGGCGCCACGCCGTCGTTGTCGAATGGCGTGCTGCCGAGCGCCTTTTTCAGAAACGGCTGCTCGTGGATACGCACCTGCGGGGCGAACACTGGTTTTCCCAGATGATCGAGCAGGAACGAGGAACGACGGTATAGACTGGTGCCGCGGATCGCACTCACGAAGTGCGACAACAGACTGCTGGCCACCGGCGCCTCGTAGATCACTGGTATCTGGCGGGTGCTGAGCTTGCGGCCTCCGAGGCGGCGCACACTGCGCTCCGCCGCCTTCTTGCCCACCGCTGCCGCCGCCTCCAGCTCGGCCGGGTCGCGCGCGGCCGTGTACCAATAGTCGCGCTGCATGCCGGAGTCATCTTGACCGATGACTGCGCAACTCATGCCATGCCGGGTGGTGGCCGTGGCGCCGAGGAAACCGTGGCTGTTGCCATACACATCGGTGCTCTCGTACGAATACACCGTGGCGCCCTCGGAATTGGTGATGCGCGCATCGGTGGCGCGCGCCGCGTCTTCGCAGGCGAGCGAAAGTTCGATCGCCTGTTCCACGCTCGGGTTCCAGGGATAGTAAAGGTCGAGGTCCGGAATCTCGCGCGCCAGCTGATCAGGGTCGGCAAGGCCGGAGAATTCATCCGCCGCGGTGTAGCGCGCAATGGTCGCGGCCGCGCGCACGCAATCGCGCACCGCCGGCGGCGACAAATCCGAGGTGCTGGCCGAGCCGCTCTGCTTACCGAAAAACAGGGTCAGCGCGAGGCCCTTGTCGCGGTTATGTTCGACGGTCTCGACCTCACCGAGGCGCACCGTCACCGACAGCCCCTGGTTCACGCTCACGCTCGCCTCGGCGCTCGACGCGCCCTGGCGCTTGGCCTCGGCGAGCACGTCACCGACCAGCACCTTGAGCTGTTCGCTGCTGGCGGTGGTGCTATTTTTGGCGTGAGAAGAGGTTGTCATGTTCCTTGCCGTTACTGTTGCTGGGTGCCGCCCACGGTCAGGCCGTCGATCAGCAGGGTCGGCTGGCCGACGCCAACCGGCACGCTCTGTCCATCCTTGCCGCAGGTGCCGACGCCGGAATCGAGCGCCAGATCATTGCCGACCAGGGTCACGCGCGTGAGCACGTCCGGCCCGTTGCCGATCAGGGTGGCGCCCTTCACCGGGCGCGTGACCTTGCCGTTCTCGATGAGATAGGCCTCGCTTGCCGAGAACACAAACTTGCCATTGGTGATGTCCACCTGACCGCCGCCGAAGTTCACCGCGTACAGGCCCTTTTCCACCGAGGCGATGATCTCCTGCGGGTCGCGGATGCCGGGCAGCATGTAGGTATTGGTCATGCGCGGTAGCGGCATGTGGGCGTACGACTCGCGCCGGCCGTTGCCGGTGGGCGCGACGCCCATCAGGCGCGCGTTGAGCGTGTCCTGCAGGTAACCTTTCAGAATGCCGTCTTCGATGAGCACGGTCTTTTGCGTAGGCGTGCCCTCGTCGTCCACGTTGAGCGAACCGCGCCGGTCGGTGAGTGTGCCGTCATCCACGACGGTGACACCGCGAGCCGCCACCTGCTGACCGACCAGCCCGGCGAAGGCCGACGTGCCCTTGCGGTTGAAATCACCTTCCAGGCCGTGGCCGATGGCCTCGTGTAACAGAATGCCCGGCCAGCCGGGGCCGAGCACCACCTGCATGCTGCCGGCCGGGGCGTCCTCCGCGTCCAGATTCACCAGTGCCTGGTGCACCGCCTCGCGGGCGTAGCGGCGCGCATGGTCATGCTCGAGAAAATACTGATAGCTGACGCGCCCGCCACCGCCGTGGCTGCCGGATTCGCGCCGGCCATGCGCCTCGACGATCACGGTCACATTCAGACGCACCAACGGGCGTACATCGGCGGCCAGCCCACCGTCGCTGCGCGCCACCAGAATTACTTCCTGCACGCCAGAGAGTGACGCCATCACCTGGGTGACACGCGGATCGGCGCGTTTTGCTTCGGCCTCGACAGTTTCGAGGAGTTTTACCTTGGCGGCGTCTTCCAGGCTGGCAAGCGGATCGAGCGGTGCATAGAGTTTGAGTGCCGCGCCAGCGCGTTGGCGCACCGGCGTGCCCACGGCAGTGCCGCTGCGCGCAATGGCGCGTGCCGCGGTGGCGGCATCGCTCAATGCCGGCAGCAGAATCTCGTCGGAGTAGGCAAAACCGGTCTTCTCGCCGCTCACCGCGCGCACGCCAACACCTTGCTCGACGTTGTACGAACCGGACTTGACCTGACCTTCTTCCAGCGACCAGGACTCGTGCCGGCTGTATTGAAAGTAGAGGTCGGCATAGTCCACGCGGTGTGTAAGTATCTGACCAAGCAACCGGTCAAGATCGGAGTCATCCAGCCCGGCGGGTACGAGCAATGTCCGACGTGCCGTGTCGAGTGCGTTGATCATGCGCGCAGCCTGCGGTGCTGGATACTGGGGAAACTCGTGCGCGTGTGCTCGAAGTAACGCCGGTCGAGATCGGCGAGCACCACACCCGAGCCGCGCGCCAGGCGGTCGAGCACTTCGCCCCACGGATTCACGATCATACTGTCGCCGTAGGTTTCGCGGCCATTCAGGTGGAAGCCACCCTGGGCGGCGGCGATCACATAGGCCAGGTTCTCCACGGCGCGCGCGCGCACCAGCACTTCCCAGTGGGCGCGCCCGGTGCGCACCGTGAAGGCCGACGGCACGGCGAACAGCTCGGCACCTTGATCAAGCAGTTGCCGGAACAGCTCTGGAAAGCGCAGGTCGTAACACACTGCCAGCCCGAGCTTGCCGAAGGGCGTGTCCACCGCCACCGGGGTATCGCCCGGCTCGATGGCGGCCGATTCGTTGTACAGTTCGCCGTTGTCGAGACGCACATCGAACAGGTGAATCTTGTCGTAGCGTGCGATCCGCTCGCCGCGATCGTTGAACACCAGGCAGGCGGCGCGCACACGCTTCGGGTCGTTCGCCTTGATGGGAATCGTGCCGCCCACCAGCCACACAGCATGCTTACGTGCCTGGGTCGCGAGAAATTCCTGGATCGGGCCGTGACCATCATGCTCGGCGACCGCCAGGCGATCGGCGTCCTGCTTCGCCATGATGGCGAAATTTTCCGGTAACACCACCAGGCGCGACCCGGCCGCAGCGGCCTTGCCGATATGGCGCGCGGCTTCGTTCAGGTTGGCGGCGACCTGCGGGCCAGAGGCCATTTGTATGGCAGCGACTTTCACGGTCCGGTTTCTCCGTTGGCAGAAATTTCCAGAATCAGCTGATCGGCGTCTGCGGCCGCCGGCACCAGCTGGATACGCGCGGCCGGTACGCCGAGCGCCACCAGCGCGTCACGCAACTGTTCGGCGAAGCGGCTGCCCGCCTCACCGCCCGCGTGCCGAATGCGCAGCACACCCTTATCATGCTGGTCGAGTGTGCGCAAAAAATTGCCGAGCGGCGAATAGGCCGCGAGTGCTTCGGCATGGCGTGGCGCTGGCCAGTCTGTCGCGGCGAGCGACAGCGACTCGGCCGCGCCCGGCAGCATCCCGAGCACGAGCACTATCATCGCATACGGCATGGAATTCGCCTTGGGATTTTCTATTGTCCTTCGATCGCCGGTGTCGGTGGTGGACCGATGCGGGTGACCGCTGGATCGTCCCACCCGCCCTTCACCGTATACTTGATCCGGGTCCCCTTCTCAAATGGCTTTTTGACCAGGGTGTGCAATACCGCCACCGCCGCGCCGACCACCGGACCACCAAGCAGACCGCCGGTGATGGCCAGCTCCTCCATCAGATGCGGTGTCACGCCAAGCTCAAGATCCAGATCATGGTTCACAAGCCCGATCCGACCGGACAGGTCGATACCGGCCCCCGGCGTGCGGATCGTGAGATCGCGAGTATAGGCATTCCCATTCTCGACCGCCACCTTGCCCTTGATGCTATCAAAAGTCAGTCCCTTGGCGAACACATTGCTGAAATCGAGCGTGAGATAACGCGCCACGGATCGCAGATCCAGCGCACCGAGCAAACGTCCGGCGCCGGGACTGATATTCGGAATACGCCCATCCTCGAGCGTGAAGCTCAGATCGCCGTTGGCGCGTGCCAAGCGGAACGCGCTGGGTGTGCCCGGCCAGGACCAGCTCGATTGCAGCTTGAGATTCCCCCCCACGATTTCTTCGGTGTAACCCAGGGTTTCCAGCAATTTGCCAAAATCCTTGCTCGTCAGCGTCGTCGTGAACTGGGTGTTGTGCTGACCGCGGCTGTCGACTGCCCACACGCCCGTGGCGTTCAGACTCGACTCGGTGCGTGTCAGTTTGAGGCGGTCGATCTTCCAGCCGTAAGTGTCCGGTAGCGCACTGAAGTCCAGAGCGCCCAGCGCCTTGTCTTCCACCGTGAAGGCGTCGCTTTTCACGTACAACGCTGGCAACCCGCGCGGATCCAGGTCCGGACCCTCACCGCTGGCGCGCGCCGCTGGCAGGGTGAGGTGCTCGAGCGTCAGCTGAATCACCGGCCGCCCGGCGGCGGCCACGTTGTCCGTGGCCACGGCCAGACCGGAGGAAGCCGCACGGGCGATGGCGATCTGCCCGGCCACGGCATCGCCCTGTACCTGTCCGTGCCAATTGCCGGCGGTATTGTCGATATCCAGACTCAGGCGACCGAAACCGCGTCCAAATGCTTCGAGTGACCCCACCTCGGCAGTCACACGGCTCAGCCCCGGTTGTCGCGCGTCGTCTTGGCCGGCACTCACGTTCTCGCGCAGCAACGGCCACCACTCATCCGCATTGAGCGCCGGCAATCGTACGCTCAGATACAATCCAGCCGGTACCGGCAATTGTGTGATCTTTTCGCCGATACCGATGTGTCCGCGGGTAAACATCCAACCGGAGGCAGCGTGCTGGAAGGCCAGCTTGCCGGTGACGCGTTCTTCCGCCTCCAGTGTCATGACCCGGCTCTCGTCCCCAATGGTGCTGGTACGCACTTGCAACAGCAATGGCTCGCCCTGCGCCTTGGCGAGCGGCGCCGGCAGTCGCAGCTCGAGATCGCGCAAATTGGTATCGACGATCAGCTCAGAGCCTTCGCGACGCGACAGCAGGCGCGCCTGCCAGGTTGCCTGCCCGCGCACCAAGGGAGACAGTCCCGGTCCAAGCGCCTCCGCCAGTCCCGCCTGCGTCGCCGTACCGTGTGCCTCGATACGCGACCCACCCGCCGACGTGGCATCGGGTATGGCCTCGAACACGGCATCACCGCCGAGCAGATGCGCGTTGAATTTTCCGGTGCGCAAACCGGATTCGCTGAATTCCATGCCGCCCTGGATGTCCGTGATCCGGATCGCGCGAAATGGAAATTCCAGACTGCTGTTCTGGAGCCGGTAGAGGCCCGCGATCTGAATGGATTTCGCGGCGCGCACCGGAATACGCAGACTGAGTGTCAGATTGCCCGCACCATCGGCGCGCAGTCCGGTCGGCACCAGGGACACGAACAACGGAAACTTGCTGTCCAGCAACACATCGAGTGCTTCCTGCACGGCACCCACCACACGCCCGTTGATGTTCACCACCGCGCCGTCCGGCGCCTGCAAATCGTCGATCGCCGCTTCCAGTCGCCCGACATCGAGGCTGCGAATCTTGCTGTGCGCGGACGTGATCAGCAGACTCGACCCGGTGTAGTAGAAATCGGCTTCGACGTCGTGCAGTGGCGCCCAACCCGGCAGATAGTTGAGCACGACATCTTGCATGTGCGCGCGCACCTCGAACCGGCCCTTGCCGTCGCGGAACGGAAAATTATCCAGCGCGCCGTGCAGCTGCACACTTCCCTCGGTGACCCGACCGGAAACCACGGCGCGTTCAATCCAGGCACGCAGCGCGTCCGAGAACGTGAGCGGGAGATAGCGCGCGGTGTGACTGCCATCCAGATCACTGAAATCGGCACGCAGCTTGAGCACCGGCGAGACCGCCGGATCTTTGGGCAGACGCAGCTCAACTTCCCCCTGCACTCGGCCGTCGCGCGCGTTCAGCACCACGTCCTGCGCCTGCACAAACCAGTCCTCCGAATTCTGTCGCCAGCGGATCCGGCTCGACAGCCGTTGCAATACCAACGGTTCGCGGAAGACGCGTGGCAGCACCACCTGGATATTATTGCTGTCCAGACGGAATTCGCCGCCGTCCTGGGTCAGCGATACCTGGCCGTTCAGCCCCTGCACACCGGGAACACGTTCGTGGGCCGCGAAGCGAATGTCGCGCAGCTCGCCGTCCACGGCATAACCGGTCGGTGCCGTCAGCGGCCCGGCCAGTTCGAGCTGCAGGCGGTTGAGACTGCCGGCCGGTTGTGCCGCCCGCAGCCAACCGAGCACTGCGTGTTCGCGCGGCAAGGCGGCGGTGAAGGCCGCGAGGTCTGCCACGTCCACATGCTCGATCTCGAGGCGCCGCCGGTCGGGCTGAACGTCCAGGTGCAATCGCCCGGCCGACCAGGCGGGGCGTGTCAGGCCAAGACGCAGATTGGACAGGTCCAATCGCCAATTCTCGGCATTGCCTTTCCATTTGAGTTTGCTGTCCAGTGCCTGGATCGCCAACGGGCGCGCTACTTCCGGTAACGGCAGCAACAGGCCGGTGACGGCCAGACGACCTTCAACCAGCTGCGGCTGGTCATCGCGCCATTGACTGGTGAGACGCAGATCGAAGCGTCCGGCCAAACCGGGCGGCAACGCATCGCGCAACAGGCGCGGCAGGCCCTGCATGGACAGTGCCCGTGCCTGCACGTCAATCTCGCCGTGCCAGGACTTGTCGAGCAGGGGATTGCCGTGGATATCGGCGCTCAATCGACAGTCTGCACACAGGTTATGTGGAAAATCGGCACGGAACTCCAGCCGGTGACGATTGCCGTCATTGCGCAGATCAAGGTGCACACGGCGGATCGGAAAGCGTTCTTCCGTAACACCGTCTCCCGGCAGCGTCGCGCCCTGGCCATCCCTGGCGCCGTTCGCCGCGGCCCGTCGATCCAGCCACAACAATTCGCCGTTTTCGATGATCACTTCCTTTTGCGAACGCAGGAGCAACGAAAAATCGGTATCCCCCGGCGTGGCCGAGCTCGAGGACTCGAGGCCGCCGATTCGCAGTCGGCCGTCGGCCTGACGCGTGACTGTCAGGCTCGGCTCCACCAGCACGAGGTTGTTGATTTCGATGCGCCCGGTCAGCAGCGGCCACCATGCCAGACTCAGGCGCATTTCCTTGAGGCGAATCGCCTGCTGGCCAGTGGTCGCAGATTGCACACGTAGCCCCTGGATACGCACACCCGGGTTGAGGCCATCCCAGTAGGTGTCGAGCGTGCCGAGGGTGACCGGACTGCCAATGGTGGAGCTGATATACGATTCGATTTCGCTCTTGTGTTCGGCCAGGGTCGGCAGCCACAGGTGCGCCGCCACGAAGATCAGCACCACCGCGATCACGACCCCGAGGGTCGAATGCAGCGTCCAGTGCGTGGCACGACGCAGCACACGTTTCACCGGCAGTGGCAGGCGCTGGCGCCAAGCCCGGATCACACGGCGCGCGCTCTGCATCTGGTGCCTGAGCCGGGCGACGAGTGTTGGTGATTTTGGCGCGGACGGATGCATTACGATTCCTGCTGACGGTCTGCGGCGTGTGGGCGATCCTGCCTCACATCAGCACCACATCGAATTGTTCCTGGTTGTACAGCCCGTCGACCTGGAGGTGGATGGGCTTGCCAATGAACTCCTGCAGATTGAGCAGCCCGGTCGATTCCTCGTCCAGTAGCAGGTCGATCACCAGCTGCGAGGCGATGACCAGATACTTGTCGGAACCGAACTGGCGTGCCTCGCGCAGGATCTCGCGAAAAATCTCGTAGCAAACGGTCTGCGGTGTCTTCATGACGCCGCGTCCCTTGCACGCCGGGCACGGTTCACACAGCACACGCTCCAGACTCTCGCGCGTGCGTTTGCGGGTAATCTCGACCAGTCCCAGCGTCGACATCTCGGTGACGTACGACTTGGCGCGATCGCGCGCCAGCGCCTTCTCGAGTGCGCGCAATACCTGGCGACGATGCTCCGGATCGACCATGTCGATAAAATCGACAATGATCATGCCACCCAGATTGCGCAAGCGCAGCTGACGGGCAACGGCCTGCGTGGCCTCGAGGTTGGTCTTGAACAGCGTCTCTTCCTGGTTGCTGCGGCCGACGTAGGCGCCGGTATTGACGTCGATGGTGGTCATGGCTTCGGTCTGGTCGAACACCAGGTAACCACCACTCTTGAGCAGCACCTTGCGTTCCAGCGCTCTCTGGATCTCGTCCTCAACCGCATACAGGTCGAAGATCGGCCGTTCACCCGGGTAAACCTCGATACGCTCGGCCACCTCGGGAATATATTCGATGGCAAAGTCGCGTGCCTTCACGAAAGTCTCACGCGAGTCGATGCGCACCTTTTCCACATTCTCGCGCACCAGATCGCGCATGGTACGCAGTGCCAGGGGCAGATCTTCGTGTAAAAGCGTGCACGCCGGTGCTGTCTGCATGCGGCCCTGCACCACCTTCCACAAACGTTTGAGATAACGGATGTCGGTGCTGAGCTCGTCTTCGCTCACCGCCCCCGCGACCGTGCGCAGGATATAGCCGCCTGACTCATTTTCATCCAACGCCGCCTTCAGTATGGTGCGCAACCGCTCGCGCTCAGCGTCATCCTCGATTTTCTGTGAAATGCCGATGTGTTTGCTGTAGGGCAGGTACACCAGGTAGCGTGCCGGCAGGGTGATGTGGGTGGTGACGCGCGCGCCCTTGGTGCCAAGCGGATCCTTCACCACCTGCACCACCACCTCCTGGCCGTCGTGCAGCAGTTCGCTGATACCAGGTGGTGGGCTAGCCGGTTCCCCGCCAGCGCGGTTGCCGGCCGCGACATGAAGTCGTCCCTGTATGTCGGATGCATGCAGGAAGGCGGCACGGTCCATGCCGATGTCCACGAATGCCGCCTGCATACCGGGCAGAATGCGGGTCACCTTGCCCTTGTAGATATTGCCGACGATGCCGCGCGCGCGGGCGCGTTCGATGTGCACCTCTTGCAGCACACCGTTTTCGACAACCGCCACTCGGGTTTCCTGCGGCGTTATGTTTATGAGTATCTCTTCGCTCATGCGTGGCGACGTTTGTAGGAACTATCAGCCATCCCTGGCGCGATACTCGGGCACGATTGAACCCCGGCCCGGCCCGGCGATGCTTCACTTCCCGCTTCGCCCTGCGGGGTGACGTTGATCAGGATTTCTTCGCTCATGTCGGTTCCATACCGGCACGCTTCAGGGTTTCGAACAGTTCGTACAGCGGCAGACCCATGACGCCCGAGTAGCTGCCTTCGAGACGCGCGATGTATCCGGCGGCACGCCCCTGAATGGCATAGGCGCCGGCCTTGTCATCGGCCTCGCCGGTTTCCAGGTAGCGCGCGATTGCCGCATCCGAGAGCGCGGCGATGGTCACGCGGCTCTCGCACAGCGCGTGGTGCTCGCCGGTCGCCGTCACCAGACAGAGCGCCGTCAAAACCGTGTGCGAGCGTCCGGACAGACGTCGCAGCATGCCGGCGGCGTGGACACGATCGCGCGGCTTGCCGAGAATGTCGTCCTCCACCACCACCTCGGTGTCGGCGCCCAGCACTGGGTGAGTCGGCAAACCGCGCTCAGCCACCAGGCGCGCGACATGCCGCGCCTTGTCGGTTGCCACGCGCCGCACGTACTCCACCGGCCTTTCGCCAATCTGTCGCTCCTCGACAATGTTCGAGGGCAGCGCGTCAAAGCTCAGACCCACTTGGCGCAGAAGCTCCTGGCGGCGCGGGCTGGCGGAGGCGAGATAAAGCATGGATATTCCGAAATGAACGCGGTGAAACGAATTGTACCCCGGAATGCACGGCGTGAAACTTGCCGGCGTCAACGGTGATAGGGCAGGTTTTTCAGGATACTCCAGGCGCGATACAGCTGTTCGGCCAGCACCACACGCACCACGGGATGGGCGAGCGTTAGCTTCGACAGCGACCAGCACTCGTGGGCGGCGGCCAGACATTCTGGCGCCAGGCCCTCCGGACCGCCGACCAGCAGTACAAGATCCTGCCCTTCGCCAAGTTGTTTCGCAATGCTCCCGGCCAGCGCGGTCGTGTCCCGCTGCCGGCCGTTACGGTCCAGCGCCACCACCCGGCTGCCGGCCGGAATGGCAGCCAGCAGGCGCGCGCCCTCGTCACGGGTCAAACGTGCGAGATCGGCACCCTTGGAGCGTTTCCCGGCAGGAATTTCGTGCAGCGTGAGACGGCACTCGTGCGGCAGGCGCTTGGCATATTCCGCGTAGCCGGCCTGCACCCACTCGGGCATGCGCTCGCCGACGGCGATAATGTGAATCTGCATGGGTGTCGCGTGGAATCAACGCGCAGGACACAGTGGCGCAATGCACGCAGAGATTTTGAATCTTCTTTGCGCTCTCCGCCCCTCTGCGTCCTTTGCGCTCAACTCCGGGCACCCGTATTGGTTTGTTCAACTCGCTGACTGTCGCCCCAAAGCTTTTCAAGATTATAGAGGTCTCGCACCTGCGGCCGCATCAGATGCGTGACGACATCGCCAAAGTCGATCAGTACCCAGTCGCCCACGGCCTCGCCTTCACGACCAACTGGTTTGAGTCCGAGCTCCTTCATACGCGTGCAGACTTTGTCGGCCAGGGTCTGCACATGGCGGCTCGAGGTGCCGCTCACGATAATCATGAAATCGGTGAAATCGGTAATCTGGCGAACATCCAGAACTTTGATGTCCTGGCCCTTGGCGTCCACCAGTGCCTGAACAATTTCCTGCCGCATCTGTTCTGCCTGCATCAATCTCCCCGGCCTAATGGCCGTAAACCTGGTTGGTCCGGATATAGTCCAGCACCGCCTCCGGCAACAATCCCTGCACCGATTCCCCCCGGCCAAGCGCTGCACGAATGCGAGTGGCGGATATATCTTGGGGGCTCACGGACAGAAATGCCAGCCGCCCGGCCGGCGCCTCCCGCAGTACGTGAAAATCCACGCTCTCCCGCCCGTGCGCCCAAGCCGGCAACGCGCCGGCTATCGTGCCCGGCCGGTTCAGTATCACAAGGTGCGCCAGGTCCGGGATCTCCTGCCAGCGGTACCAGGTCTCGAAACTCCGAAACTGATCGGCGCCGATCAGCAGGCACAGCGGCATATTGCCAAGCTCGGCGCGCAGTGATTCGAGGGTCAGCACGCTGTAGGACAACCCGCCACGTCGAAGTTCCCGGTCATCCACCCGCAAGCCGGGGAGATCGCGGATGGCGAGTTCGACCATGGCGAGCCGCTGCGCGGCGTTGGCCTGCGGTGGCGGACGATGCGGCGGCTGGGCGGCCGGAATGAAGCGCAGCTCGGCGAGCGCCAGTTTCTGCACGGCTTCCTGCGCCGGCCGCAGGTGGCCGAAGTGAATGGGATCGAAGGTGCCGCCGAAGATGCCGATCATTCCGAGCAGCAAGGAATGGGATTCATCTTGTCGCTGGTTACTTTCGGATATGCCCGTCGCCCAGCACGATGAATTTCACCGAGGTCAGCCCTTCCAGCCCGACCGGCCCGCGCGCGTGCAGTTTGTCGGTGGAAATGCCGATCTCAGCACCCAAGCCGTATTCGAAGCCGTCGGCGAAGCGCGTCGAGGCGTTCACCATCACCGAGCTCGAGTCCACCTCGCGCAGGAAACGCCGCGCGCGCGTCAGGTCCTCGGTCACGATGCTGTCGGTGTGCTGCGAGCCGTACTGACCGATGTGCTCGATCGCTGCGTCCACGCCGTCGACCACGCGGATCGAGAGTATCGGTGCGAGATACTCGGTGTGCCAGTCCTCTTCGGTCGCGGCCTTGATGCCGGACAGGATCTTCTGCGTGACCGCGCAACCGCGCAGCTCGACGCCTTTCTCCTGATACATCTTGCCGAGCACCGGCAGCACCCGGTCGGCCACAGCGCGCGCGACGAGCAGGGTCTCCATGGCATTGCACACGCCATAGCGGTGGGTCTTGGCGTTGAACGCGATCTTCACCGCCTTGTCCAGATCGGCCTTGTCATCGATATACACATGGCAGACACCGTGCAGGTGTTTGATCACCGGCAGGGTCGCCTCGGCGCTGATGCGCTCGATGAGCGACTTGCCGCCACGCGGGATAATCACGTCCACATACGGCTTGAGGGTGATGAGTTCGCCGACCGCAGCGCGGTCGGTGGTTTCGACCACCTGCACGGCATCCTCCGGCAGACCGGCCGCCTTGAGTCCCGCCTGGATGCAGTCCGCAATCGCCTGGTTGGAATGAATCGCCTCACTGCCGCCGCGCAGAATGCTGGCATTGCCGGACTTGAGACACAGGCCGGCGGCGTCGGCGGTCACATTCGGGCGCGATTCGTAAATGATGCCGATCACGCCGAGCGGCACGCGCATGCGCCCGACCTGGATACCGGACGGCCGATACTTGAGCTCAGTGATCTCACCCACCGGGTCGGGCAGGGCCGCAATCTGGCGCAGGCCTTCGGCCATGCCGGCGATGCGCTCGGCGTTGAGGGTGAGCCGATCAAGCAGCGCATCGTCCAGACCATCGCGGCGACCGGCATCGAGATCCTTGGCATTTTCCGCGATCAGGCGCGCACACGCCTGATCGATGGCCGCGGCCATGGCCAGCAGCGCGGTATTTTTGGCGGCGGTCTCGGCGCGGCTGATGAGCGCGGCAGCCCGCCGTGCACGGGCACCGACCTGCTGCATGTACTGCCGGATGTCGAGTCCGGCGCTCTGTGACGAAGCTGTTTTCATGCACTTCTCCCTGCGTCGTCGCGCTGCATGGCGAACGGCTTGAGACCCGCGATCGCCAGCAGCAGGCGTTCGAGCTCAAGCCACACATCACCCGCCGCGCGCCCTTTGAGAATACGGTCGAGCTGCGCGCAGCGCTGCACCAGACCAAGCCAGACCGTCGCCGGGTGGCGACGCAGCGCCTTGCCTACCAGCGCGCGCCGCTGTGCCCAGACACGCGCGAGCACGGAACTCTCCGGCTTGCCGCGTGCCAATTCCTGACCCATCTGCGCCAATGAACGCAGCTCGCGCGCCAGCGCCCAAAGCATCAGTATCGGCTCAGACCCTTCGGCGCGCAAGCTGGCGAAGATGCGGCGTGCTGTCACCACCTCGCCGGACAGTGCGGCGTCCACGAGTTGATAGACGCTGAAACGCGCACTGTCCGCCAGGCTTTCCTCGACATCGGCAAGACCCACGCGGCCTTCGGCCGCTCCTGCGCTTCCGGCAACTGCTCCCTGCGTTGCTCTACCTCCGGCATCCATGCCGTCGCCTGCGCCCGCGGCACTTGTGCGTCCCTGCACCGCGCTGCACAGCATGGCGAGTTTCTCCACCTCCTGGGCGGCGGCCAGCATATTGCCTTCCAGGTGCCAGGCGAGCAGATCAATGACACCCGCTTCCGGTTTCAGCCCGCGTGCCGCGAACCGCTGGATTAGCCAGCCCGGGAGCTTCTGGGCGTCAAAGGGCCAGACGATCACGTGCAGGCCGTTCGTTTCGATGGTCTGCACCCAGCGGCTTTCACGCTGGAGTTTGTCGAGCTTGCCGGTTATGACCAGGAACACCACATCGGTCGATGCGGCTTCGGCCAGTTCGGCCAGCACCGCAGCACCCGCCTCGCCCGGACGACCGGTTGGCAGACGCAGCTCGATGAGACGGCGCTCAGCGAACAACGAGAGCGACTGGCAGGCAGTGCGCAGACCGTCCCAGTCGAAGCCGGACTCAACCGTGAACACACTGCGCTCGCTGCACCCGCCGACCTCGGCACGACGACGAATCGCGTCGCCGCATTCATCGACCTGCAGCGGCTCGTCGCCACTGACGAGGTAAAGCGGCGCCAACCCGCGCTCCAGATGACGCGCCAGTTGATCAGGGTTGATCTGCATGGCCTTCGGCGGCATGTGCCACGTTGAGGCTCGCCAGCCGCCGCAGGATCTGCTGCACCGCATCGCGCCGCATTTCAGACTGCAAGAAGTCGCTTTGCTTCTCGGTCGCGATCACGTTCAGGCGATCGAAACTGTACTCGCGCTGCAATTTCACAGATTGCTTCTCCAGGAGCGGCTTGCCATCAGCACCGGTCAGTGAGAAATCGACACGGTAGTTAAGGATATAGGCACTGGGCCGACCGCTGCTGTCGATGGCCAGCAGTTGGTTGACGCTGGATTCACTCAGCAATTGCAGCACCGGCACCTTGGCCGACACATCTTCCGTCACCCGAACGTTGCCCAGCGTCTGCAAGGCATTACGCATGTCCACCAGCAGCGGCGGGTAACCGCTACCCATGGTCACACGCAGTGTCGACAGTTCCGGCGGCAGCGCGGCAGACGAGGCGCCACGCAGGTGGAATCCACAACCAACCAATGACTGGGCAAGGAGAACGGCCGAGCACAGGAACACTGCAGCTGTGCTGACTGCGCCGATGCGAATTCGCGCCCTGTCCGGTCTGTGCATTTACCCCACCACGATGTTCACAAGTTTGCCTGGCACGAGGATGATCTTCTTGACCGTCTTCCCGGCCATGTGTTTTTGCACACCCTCGTCGGCCTGCGCGAGGTCATGGATCTGCATCTCGCTGGCCGCGGCCGGCGCCAAGATCCGCCCGCGCAGCTTGCCGTTCACCTGCACGGCCATTTCGATGGCCTCCTTTATCAGGGCACCGGCATCCGGCGTGGGCCAGGGCGCATCGATCACGGCCGACACGTCGCCCACAGCCACCTTGTACCAGAGCGCATGGGCGATGTGCGGAACAATCGGCGCCAGCAGGCGCACCAGAATATCCACCGCCTCAAAAGCGACTGCCGCATGCCCACGTTGAGTCATGTTACCGATGTCGAACATGGGAACCTGATGGATTGTGTTCACCATCTTCATGCACGCGGCGACCACCGTATTGAACTGGTATTTGGCGAAATCCCGGTTGGCCTGCTCCAGCAAGGCATGGATTTCGCCGCGCAACGCGTGCTGTTCCGGGGACAGCGCGCTCCAGTCGAATCTTTCGAGAAACGCTTTCCGTTTCCGGCCCTGATCGAACTCCTGGTGGCGATACGCCGGCTTGTTCCCGAGCTCCCACACGCGTTTGAGGAAACGGTGGGCGCCGGCCACCGCCTCGTCCGACCACTCGAGCGTCATCTCCGGCGGAGCGGTGAACATGGTGAACAGACGTGCCGTGTCGGCACCGTATCGTTCGATGAGCGCCTGCGGGTCAATGCCGTTGTTTTTCGACTTCGACATGGTGCCGATGCCACCCGATTCCACCGGCTGGCCGTCACTCTTCAGAACAGCGGCAGTACGTTGACCCTTGTCATCATACTTGAACTCGACATCGGCCGGGTTGAAGTAGGTGAGGCGGCCGCTCGGCGGAAAAACTGCTCCTGCGTTTTCCGCACTTCCGCCATCCAAGACGGGCGGTGGTTTGCGGAAAAATATTTCGTTCAGCACCATGCCCTGGGTGAGCAGGCGTGTGAATGGTTCATCGTAGGACACGAGCCCGACATCGCGCATCACCTTCGACCAGAAACGCGAATACAGCAGGTGCAGGATGGCATGCTCGATGCCACCGATGTACTGATCCACCGGCATCCAGTAATCGGCCTCGGGATCCAGCATGGCGTCGGTACGCCGCTGGCTGGCAAAGCGTGCGTAGTACCAGGACGAATCCACGAAGGTGTCCATGGTATCGGTCTCGCGGCGCGCGGCCGTACCGCACTTCGGGCAGACACAGTTCACGAAGTCCGGGCGCTTGTTGAGCGGGTTGCCGCTGCCGTCCGGCACGCAATCTTCCGGCAACACCACCGGCAAGTCCTTGTCCGGCACCGGCACCGCGCCGCACTGCGCACAATGAATAATAGGAATCGGGCAACCCCAGTAGCGCTGACGCGAGATGCCCCAGTCGCGCAGGCGCCACGTTACCTGTTTGTCGCCCAGGCCATTGGCGCGGAGATCGGTGGCGATGGCCTCGACGGCCGCGGCATAATCGAGGCCGTCATACTTGCCGGAGTGCACGCAGCGTCCGCGATCTTTGTCCGCATACCACGGCTTCCAGGCCTCGGCCGAGAAACGTTCGCCCGGCACCTCGATCACCTGTTTGATCGGCAACCGGTATTGCCTGGCAAAATGGAAATCGCGTTCATCATGCGCCGGCACGGCCATCACCGCGCCCTCGCCATAACCCATGAGCACGTAATTACCAATCCATACCGGAATGGGTTCGCCGGTAAATGGATGGCGCACGCTGATACCTGTCGGTATGCCTTTCTTTTCCATGGTGGCGATATCCGCCTCCATCACGCTGCCACGTTTGCACTCGTCGACGAACGCGGCGAGTGTCGGGTTGTTGCGGGCAGCGTGCGTGGCCAGCGGGTGTTCGGCCGCGACCGCACAGAAGGTGACACCCATTATGGTGTCTGCGCGGGTCGTGAACACCCACAGCTTTTCGTCCTTGCCGGCAAGCGTGTACGGGAAGGCAAACCGCACCCCCACACTCTTGCCGATCCAGTTGGCTTGCATAAGACGCACACGCTCCGGCCACTCGGGGAGCTTGGCCAGATCGCCCAGCAGTTCCTCGGCGTACTGCGTGATCGCCAGGTAGTACATCGGAATCTCGCGCTTTTCGATGACGGCGCCGGTGCGCCAACCGCGCCCGTCGATCACCTGCTCGTTGGCGAGCACGGTCTGATCGACCGGGTCCCAGTTCACCGTCCCGGTCTTCTTGTAGGCGACGCCTTTCTCCAGCATGCGCAGGAACAGCCACTGATTCCATTTGTAGTATTCGGGCTTGCAGGTGGCGAGCTCGCGTTCCCAGTCGATCGCGAAGCCGAGCGACTTGAGCTGCTTCTTCATGTAAGCGATGTTGTCGTAGGTCCAAGTCGACGGCGGCACACCATTGGCCATGGCTGCGTTTTCGGCCGGCAGGCCGAAGGCGTCCCAGCCCATCGGCTGCAGGACGTTCTTGCCCTGCATGCGCTGGAAGCGCGCGATCACATCGCCGATGGTGTAGTTACGCACATGCCCCATGTGCAGTTTGCCGGACGGATACGGGAACATCGACAGGCAGTAGAACTTTTCCCGCTTGGGGTCTTGGACGGCCTGGAAGGACTGGTGCTGTTCCCAATAGGACTGGGCGTCGCGCTCTACGCTTTCGGGGAGATACCGCTCATCCATCGGAATGGTCTGGCAACAAGGGATTCAGTCGTCAAAGGATACCGCATTCTGCAGGTCTGGTCTTGTCGGGTCTTGTCGGGTCGGGTCGGACCATGCGGCCGCACCGTCAGACGGTCACGGCTGGAACGACAACGGGCCCGCACTGTGCGGGCCCGGTTCGGGATTACCTCACTTCTTGGTGGACGAGAGGTTATCGTACTTCTGGATCACCTTCGGGGTCAGATCCATACCGTCCTCGGCAAAGAGGACTTCCACCTTGCCGAGTACCAGACCCACCTTTTCATCCTTCGCCACGTCGGCGATGATCTTGCGGATTTCTTCCACTGCCTTGTTCGTGTACTCGGTATCCTTCTGACGCAGCTCGCGTTCGTCGTCCTGGACTCTCTTCTGAAACGCCTGCACGTTCTCCTGGAAACCGCGCTGCTTGTCCTGCTTCTGTGCCTCGGTGAGGGTCAGCATTTCCTTTTCCAGCGTTTGCTGCAGCGACTTGAGCTTGTCTTCTTCCTTCTTGAGGGCGGTCTGTTTGTCTTTGACAAATTTTTCCATTTCGGCCCTGTGCTGCTGACCGGCCTTGCTTTCCAGCACCACCGCGCGCACATCCACATATCCGATTTTCACGTTGTCCGCCGCCAGGACCGGGGTACTCAGTAGCAGTCCGGTCGCCATGCACCACAGCATTCTCTGTTTCATCGTCATTCCTCAAAATAAAATGTGAACCATCTACTCGCACGACATTCCCTGCAACGTGCCAGGTCGGCGGCACGCTTATTCTAACCCAGGAGGCGCGGCTTCACATGGGCTCGCGCCGGACGGTCAGGACACCGTAAAGCACAATGCCCAGCACCAGCAGCATCACCGGCAGATTCCCGGAGCGCACATAGGGGGTCGCGCCGGTGTGAGGCACGGCTTCACCACTGAGCACGTAGGTTTCGAACTGCGGCGAGCGGCCGCGGATTTTTCCGTGCTGGTCAATAATCGCTGACACGCCATTGGTCGTGACGCGCAACATATAGCGACCGGTCTCGAGCGCGCGCCAGCGCGACATTTCGAGATGCTGGTGCGGCGCAAACGAGTTGCCGTACCAGGCGTTGTTGGTGGCATTGACCAGTAACGTGGCCTCGGGCAGTGCGCTGATCATTTCCTCACCAAATGTATCTTCGTAGCAGATGGCGCTGGCGATTTTCTGGCCGGCCGCCTGCAGCGGCGGCTGCTCGTCCGGCCCGGCACTGAAGCCGGACATGGGCAGATCGAAGAAACGAATCAGGCCACGCAAAAATTCCTCGAGTGGCAGGTAATCGCCGAACGGCACGAGATGGCGTTTATGATAGAAACCGGGCCGGTCACTGATGGCCAACAGGCTGTTGAAATAACGGCGCGAGCCCGGCTCGCGTACCGGGATGCCGAGCACGATGTCCGCGCCGTGTGCGCGGGCTTCACGCGCGAGTCCGGCTAAATAGTCACCGGCCACCTCATGGTAGAAGGCCGTGATCGCTGCCTCCGGCCACAGGATCAAACGACTGTTCCAGTGCTGACGCGTGAGACTGGCATACAAATCCAGTGTATGTTGCACAAGCTCCGGACTCCACTTGCTATCCTGCGGGATGTTGCCCTGCACCAGCGACACGCGCAACGGCGGACCGCTCGCCTCGGTCCAGTCGACACGCGTCAGCAACGCACCACTGAACCAGAGCGCGACCAGCCCGGCGAGCGCGAACAACCGTGTCCGCCATCCGGTCTGCACCAGCCAGGCCAGCAACCCGGCGGAAAGCGCCACCGCCAGTGTCACGCCGTACGCACCCACGAGTGGCGCAAACCCGCGCAACGGCGCATCAATCTGGCTATAACCGAGATTGAGCCAGGAAAAACCGGTCAGCAGGCTGCCACGCAACCAATCGAAAAGTGTCCAGGCAGCCGGAAACAAGATGACGAGACGTCGCCAGTCCGGACCGCGCAGGAAGCGTGCCGCCAGATAGCCGAGCAGGGCCGGATAAAGCGCCAGGATCACCACAAACAGGGCAGTGAGAAAGAGCGCGAGCGGCACGCCGGAATGGCCGAAATCGTGGATCGCCACATACACCCAGGAGACGCCGACGCCGAACTGGCCAATCCCGAACAGGAGCCCGCGCCACAGCGCGCGCCGCGGTGTGACATCCAGCCACAACAGGAACAGCAGTGCCGGTGCCAGCACCGCAAGCGGGTACAGCGCGAACGGCGCGAACGCCAGTGGCAGCAGACCGCCGGCGAGCAGCGCCAGCAGGTCGGCGCGCGCGGTGGCCAAGGTGGTGCGCAGACGCGTGCGGCTAAACGGATTCGGCAAGACGGGTGACTTTCAGCAGGTGCACGCGCCGACTGTCGGCACGCAGCACTTCAAAGCGCAGACCATCGAACTCGATTTTCTCGCCGCGCCGCGGCACGCGACCGAGGCGTGCCATGACGAAACCGCCGATGGTGTCGATCTCGGCATGCGTAAAGCCGGTGTTGAGGCGCGTATTAAAATCCTCGAGCGGCGTGAGCGCCTTGACCACGTATTCACCGGGCGCGCGCTCGGCGATCAGAACATCGTCGGCCTCGATGTCATACTCGTCGCGGATCTCGCCCACGATCTGCTCAATCACGTCTTCGATGGTCACCAGGCCGGCGACGCCGCCGTACTCGTCCACCACGATCGCCATGTGGTTGCGCGAGGCCTTGAACTCGCGCAGCAACACATTCAGACGCTTGGCTTCCGGCACAAACACCGCCGGGCGCAACGTGTCGCGCAGGTTGTAGCGCGCGCGCTTCTTCTTGTCGAGCTGCAGGTAGCGCAACAGGTCTTTGGCGAGCAGGATACCGATGACCCGGTCCTTGTCGGCGTCAATCACCGGAAAGCGCGAATGTCCGGATTCGATGATCACCGGCAGGAACTCGTCGGGCGCACGACTGAAGTCCACCACGTCCATCTGCGCGCGTGGCACCATGATGTCACGCACCTGCATCTCCGACACCTGCAGCACGCCCTCGATCATCTCAAGTGCATCGCGGTCGAGCAGATCGCGGCTCTGTGCATCCCGCAGCACCTCGACCAGCTGTGCGCGCGTCCCCGGCTCACCGAGCAGGGCCAGGCCGAGACGTTCGATGAAAGAACGCGGCGCGGCGCCGTTTTCGGTCTGAAGCTCGTCGTTGCTGGCCATCGGTTGTTTCATGCGTAGGGATCGGGGAAACCTAGACGCTTCAGCGTGCGGATCTCGAAAGCTTCCATCTTTTCGGCGTCCGTTTGATGAACATGATCGTAACCGCGCAGGTGCAGTATACCGTGAACCACCATGTGTGCCCAATGCGCGCGCGCGCGCTTGTCCTGCTGTGCGGCCTCATGCTGCACTACCGGCGCGCAGATCACCAAATCTCCAATCAGCCCTGGTTTTGCGGACGCCATGCCATAGGTGAACGACAGCACATTCGTTGCGCCACGCTTGCCGCGATAGCGTTTGTTGAGGTCGGCACTCTCGACCTCGTCCACCAAGCGTACCGTGACCTCGGCTGTACCGGGTCCGCTACCGACCAATGCCGCACGCGCCCATTCGCGCAGGCTGATCGTGCGCGGCAATCCGCGGGCGCGCGATGCACGCTGTACAACGAGGCGCAATTGCATCAGCGCTTGTCCGCCTCGTCGGTGAGCGCGGCATAGGCCTCAACGATGCGCTGTACCAACGGATTGCGGACCACGTCCTGGGCGGTAAAATGCATGAAACTGATACCACGCACGTCCGCGAGCACCTCGCTCGCCTCGCGCAGGCCGGATTTCTGGGAGCGCGGCAGGTCGGTCTGGGTGAGATCGCCAGTAATCACCGCCTTGGCGTTGAAACCGATGCGCGTCAAAAACATTTTCATCTGCTCGGTGCTGGTGTTCTGCGCCTCGTCGAGAATGATGAACGACTCGTTGAGCGTGCGCCCGCGCATGTAGGCCAGTGGCGCGAGCTCGATCACGCCCTTCTCCATGAGACGGCCGACGCGCTCGAAGCCGAGCATGTCGTAGAGTGCGTCGTACAACGGACGCAGGTAGGGGTCGACCTTCTGTTCGAGGGCTCCGGGCAGGAAACCGAGGCGCTCGCCGGCCTCGACCGCCGGACGCACCAGCACGATGCGGCTCACCAGATTGCGCTCCAGCGCATCCACGCTGGCCGCCACGGCCAGATAGGTCTTGCCGGTGCCGGCCGGGCCGATACCGAAGTTGATGTCGTGCAGCAGGATGTTGCGGATGTAATCGCGCTGGCGTGTCGTGCGGCCCTTGATCACGCACTTTGGGGTGCGCAGGTGGGTATCGCTGTCATCCGTCACGATATCGCCCGTCCCGACAAGACGTAATGCCTGCTCGACCGTGGCGCTGTTGAGATACGGATCGCTGGCCGTGGCGGCATATAGATTCTGCAACACACGTTCCGCGGCCTGCGCCGGCTCCGGGGCGCCGGTGAGACGGAAGTCGTTGCCACGGTTGGCGATCTCGATGCCAAAGTGCGCCTCGATGCGCCGCAGGTGTTCATCCAGCTGACCGCACAGGCTGGCAAGCCGCGCGTTGTCCGCCGGCAGCAGCGTGAATTCAATTTTTTGCAATAGTGTCGCCAACGCGTTCAGGCCCCGGCCGCGCGGCGGTGTTGCGCTGGCGGCAGGCGGCCACGCAAGGTATGGGTCACCACCTCGGTGATTTCGACATCGATGAACTGGCCGATGAGGTCGGTGGGCGCCGCTCCCGACATCCTCGGCAACTGCTCCCGGCGTTGCCCTACCTCCTCCATCCCTGGAGTCGTGTCTCCCGCGGGCCGCTCCTGCGTGTCCTGCGCGCGCGGCATTGGTACATCCCTGTACGGTACATTCGTGCCTCCCTGTACAGCAAAATTCACCACACGGTTGTTGCCGGTGCGCCCGGCGAGCTCCCCCGGATTCTTGCGTGAGGGGCCCTCCACCAGAATGCGCTGCACGCTCCCGACCATAGCTCGGCTGATGGCTTCCGCCTGTTGCTGGATGCGCCGTTGCAGGATGCTGAGACGCTGCTGCTTCACCTCCGGCGGCGTGTCGTCCGCCAGTTCCGCCGCCGGCGTGCCGGGGCGTGCGCTGAAGGTGAAGCTGAATGAATCATCAAAACCGACCTCGGCCAGCAGGTTCAGGGTCGCTTCGAAATCGGCATCGGTCTCACCCGGAAAACCGACAATGAAGTCGCCGGTGATGCAGATGTCCGGGCGCGCGGCGCGCAGTTTGCGGATCTTGGCTTTGTATTCAAGCACGGTGTGGCCACGCTTCATCGCGGCCAGGATGCGATCCGAACCGCTTTGCACCGGCAGATGCAGATGCGGGGCAAGCTGCGGCACGTCGCGATAGGCCTCGATCAGCCGGTCGTTGAATTCCACCGGGTGCGAGGTGGTGAAGCGAATGCGGCCGATGCCGTCGATCTCGGCGACATAGCGGATCAGATCGGCCAGGTCGGCCGTGCCGCCCTCATGTTTGGCGCCGCGATAGGCATTCACGTTCTGACCGAGCAGCGTCACCTCGCGCACGCCCTGGCCGGCCAGGCTTACCACCTCAGCGAGCACGTCGTCGAACGGGCGCGAAAATTCTTCCCCGCGGGTAAACGGCACCACACAATAGGTGCAGTATTTGGAACAGCCTTCCATGACGGACACGAACGCGCGCACACCTTCGACCCGCGGTTCCGGCAGGCGGTCGAACTTCTCGATCTCCGGGAAGGACACATCCACCACCGCGCGCCGGGTGGCGCGCGCCGTGTCCAGCATCTCGGGCAGGCGATGCAGAGTCTGCGGGCCGAACACCAGATCCACGTACGGCGCACGCGCGCGGATCGCGGCGCCCTCCTGCGAGGCAACGCAGCCGCCCACGCCGATCACCACATCCGGGCGCGCACGCTTATGCGCCTTCCAGTAACCGAGCTGGGTGAACACCTTCTCCTGCGCGCGCTCGCGGATCGAACAGGTGTTCAGGAGCAGCAGATCAGCGTCTTCCGGGTTACCCGTGACGGTAAACCCGTGGGTGTGCGCAAGCAGGTCGACCATGCGCGCCGAGTCGTACTCGTTCATCTGGCAACCCATGGTCTTGATGTACAGCTTTCCGGCCATAAACCCCTGATTCAACTCGATGAAGGAACCCGGCAACCTACCCGGAACCACACTAAAACTCCAGCTTGAGGTTATTTCGAGCTCAATTATACCTATATATATATATACCTGCGCCGGCTAAAGGGCGCCGATCGCCGGCCGATACAGGATTTACGGCCATCTGGCCACAATCCTTTGGATATGCTGATCCCGGAGCTTTATTCCTCAAACCTCGCCCTGCAGCCGCAGACGGCCGGTAGCGCTATGCGCGCCTGGACCACAGGCCAGATCCTGGAAGCCACGGTGGTGCGGCAGGCGTTGGACGGCACGGTCACCTTGCGCGTCGGCAGCCAGGAGGTGCAGGCGCGCACCGGTTTAAACCTCGCGGCCGACCAGGCGCTGACCCTGCAGGTCGCGCAGTCCGGCACACAAACGGTGCTGCGCGTTCTGCACGTGAGCGACACGACGCCGGCACCACACCCAACGACGCTTACCCAGACATCCGGACAAACACCCGAAGCCACCCTTAACCAGGCTTGGCGCCAGGTGCTGCCGCGCGAGGGCGATCTGCGCCCGTTGCTCGCACAACTGACGAGCATGTCAGCTGGAACAAAGCCCGAGGCACTGCCGGAGTCGGTGGTGACCGCGCTCAAGCAATTCGCGTCCAGACTTCCGCCACTCGAAACGCTGGCAACCCACGCGGGTCTCAAGCGCGCGGTGGACGACTCGGGACTGTTCTTGGAAGCCCGTCTCGCCCAAGCGCTGACGGACAACTCGGCTCCGGCCCTGCAAAACGATCTCAAGGCCAATCTGCTGCAGCTGGTTGTTCAACTGCGCGCCCTGGCCGCACCACCCTCCCCGTCCGGCGCAACCGCCACACCCACCGCGGACCTGCCAACCGATCCGGCACTGCCAGCGCTTCTGCGTCAAGCGGACGCCGCACTCGCGCGCATTGAACAAAATCAGCTCGCCACACTGTCCGGCAGCCCGCATGCCACCACGCTGCTGGCCGTGGACCTGCCGATGCGCGACAGTCAGCACGTCGGCGTGCTGGAGCTAAGCATCGAGGAACAGGAAGCCGGGGCGGCGGGGCGTGAAACAGTCATGCCCTGGAGCGTCTGGTTACATTTTGATTTCGAACAGCTCGGGAAGGTACATGCGCGCATCACACTCCGGGGCGAAGAGGTATCAGCGGCGCTGTGGGCCGAACGCGCGACCACGACCGTGCTCTTCCAGCAGCATCTGGATACACTCGAGGTGGCACTCCGGCACGCCGGACTCGTACCATCCGGGATGCACTGCCAGACCGGCACGCCGCCACGCACCGAGGAAGCGACGCCCCCGAGTTCGTTACTGGATGAACGCGCATGAATGACCAGCCAAAGACCCAGACACGCGCCGCCGTTGCCCTGTTCTACGACGGCAAGACCACGCCGCGTGTCACCGCCAAGGGCCAGGGGCATATCGCCGAGGAAATTCTAGCACTCGCGCGCACGCACAATATCCCGATGTACGAGGACGCCGCGCTCGCGTCGCTGCTGGCCCGCATCGAGCTAGGCGAGAAAATTCCGGAGAAACTGTACGTGGCCGTGGCCGAGGTGATTGCCTTTGCCTACCGGCTGAGCGGCAAGTGGCCAGGGCGCTAAGGAGTATAGGAACTATAAAGCCCCTCTTCCTGAAACCATCGTCCGTGATCCGGGCTCAGAAACCCGTGGCCGTGCACATCACCAGATGCACGCACCCGAGTTTCGGGAAGAATGCGGCAGAGATACCAAGATCAGCAAACCGGCGGGCGATTTTTGTTGGCGGGATGGCACCCGCCGGATGGTGAACGCGAGAGCGCCCCAGCCAATGCCGGGTGAGGCATCGCTTCCGTGCGTTGCGGTCACTGTCACCTACTCCCTCAGGCCCGACGGGCTGCGCGATGGTGGCGTGCGCGCCGCCGGTGTCATGGCCGGCGGCGGTTGAGCGCGGCGTTCCAGATGATCGAGGATCTGTTTGATCACCATGGGATCTTCGATGCTCGCAATCACCTTCACCGCCCCGCCGCAGTGCCGGCAGGTTTTGATGTCGATCTTGAATACGCGCTTTAAGCGCTGCGCCCAGGTCATGGCCGCGTGTCCCGCTGCGTCCGTCCTGTCCGCGTCGCGTCCTTGCCCGTGCGCCGGCCGCGTTGGCCCGGTGTCACCCGCGCGCGCAGGTGGCTGTTCGGCGCAAACACGCCGTGATAGCGCGTCAGGTTGATCCGCGGCTTGGGCGCCAGCGCCGCCAACCGCGCGATGAAATCCATCGGCTCGAGGATGACGTGCCTAGTCCCGTCTCGATACGGCGTCTTCAATGCATAGCGGATGTGTCCCTGGCCGGTCAGCGACAGCCGCTGCGTGGATACCGCTGGCGTGTGATATACCGGCACAGCCGTTCCAGCTCCTGCCGTTCAGCGGCCCCGGTCGCGACACCGGCGTGCAGCGAAAAACCGGCCGCGTTGGCCACTTGTCGTTCTTCACGCTCATCGTCCCACGCCGGGATGGTTTGTAGCGTGAAGGCCTTTTGGCCCTGGTGCGGGCCCACGGCAATCCGGTAGGTAATTGAATGACTCAACAGGTCATCCAATGCCGCATCATCCCGCGGCCTCCAGCGCGAGATAGCTGTTCTCCACATCCCGCACCAGCAAGCCCTGGCGTTCCAGGTAACATCCAACACGCGCGCTGATGTGCGCGATGAGTTCATCTAGCTGCGCCGCTGTCGGTGGCTGGACGCGACGGAAACACAGGGCGTCCTCTCGCGTGACGTACACACCGTCCAGGAACAACATGTGAAAATGGATGTTGAGATTCAGTGCGCTGCCGAATCGCTGGATCAATGTCACGGCACCAGCCTGTCCCGTCGCGTGGGTCAGCCCGGCTTGCTTGATGAGATGCGTGGCGATCGCCCGATAGACGATGCCCAGTACCCACCCCATCAGCGCCGGCAGGGCGCATCTGAACTACGGGGTAATCAAGTCTGGCCAGCCGATCGATGCCAATATCGCCCATGCGCGACTTGATTTTCAAGACGGTATCTGAGCTGCCCCCTGAGTGTCAAAAGCCTCCCACATTCCCCTGAAAGCGTCTTCCAGATTACGCGCGAAGAGAGGCGCATCGCATAGAGGAGAAGCAAGCAACCGGAAACGTAAGGTTGATCGCAGTTGCGCTAATCGGTTGATATCGGTGGCGTAGGCAATAGTTCTGGCCACATAGCCGGCTTCATCACTGGCAATCCAGTCCTCTAGTCCGACACAAGCCAGCATGCTCGCGCCTTGGCGCGCAAGCAAAGTGCCGCCGGCGATAGTCATGGTAGGCACTCCCATCCACAAAGCTTCGCAGGTGGTAGTGCCGCCAGGATATGGAAATGTGTCCAGAATAATATCCACGTCAGCATATGCCGCCAGATACGCCTCCCGCGGAACGCCTCCTTCCAATGCCACTTTTTCCGGCGTGATCCCGACTCGAGCCAACCGCTGCTGCAGATGTTCGCGCGCAACCGGGCAATTTATATGCTTGCTTTGCAGTCGCAGTCGAGCCTGCGGCAAGGCATTAAAAATCTTTCCCCATATGGCTAGCACATCATCATTGATTTTGGTCAGATTCTGAAAGCAGCCGAAAGTAATGAAGCCGTTACGTAACGCTGGTGGGGGGGGTGGGTACCAATTTAGCGCTGGCCGTAGGCGGTGTGAAGCAAAGCCGAGTATCTGGCAAATACCACACTGTTTCAGTAAAATGCTCGCTGTGACATTCTGGCACCGATACCGGGTCTGCCAGCAGATAATCCATTCCAGGCAACCCGGTGGTGGCGAAATAACCCAGCCAGCTCACCTGCACTGGAGCAGGCTTCCACGCAAACACCGGCAGGCGATTGCCCCCGGTATGCCCTGCGAGGTCAATGAGGATATGGATGCCGTCCTCATGGATCTTCTGCGCTGCGGCTTCGTCACTCAGCCCCGCAATAGTATGCCAGGCGGCAAAATGGGGCTTGATACGTGTGGTGAGCTCACTTTCCCGCTGATTCGTCGAATACGCCGCCAGTTCTACTCGATCAGTGTCCAGATGCGCGAGTATGCTCTCCAAAAAATACCCCACAGGATGCGTTCTTAAATCTCCAGAAACCAGACCCACTCGCAGCGGTCCCTTGTCTGTTGGGGCAACTCGCCAACACGTATACGGTTTAGTTTGTGCCATCACTTTACGACCGTAGAAACATGCTTCCGCAAGACACTGTGCAGGCGAATATTGGGAATGGTAATTCATTGAAAAAAGCAGATTTTGGTAGGCAATTAAAAAACCTGGGTTATGCGTCATTGCTCGCCGATACCAAATCATGGCTTCCTCAGCATTGCCTTGAACAAGATAAATGCTACCTAGACTGTTGATTGCATCTGGAAAATTCGGTTTGATTTTCAACGCCTGTCGGAAACAGGTTGCCGCCTCTTCAAGTTTATCTTGCTCAGCGAATGCCATGCCCAGGTTGTAATGCAACTCGGCATCACCTGTCATAATGGCCAGCACTTGCCGGAAGCAGGCTGTCGCTTCCTCGAACTTGCCCTGTTCTGCTAATGCGTTCCCCAGATTTACTTTTGCATCGATGTAATCCGGTTTCAACGCTAGCGCATGTCGATAACATTGGACGGCATTTCCCAGATCGTGACGTGCCTTAAACACTTTGCCCAAGTTGAAATGAAAACCCGGCTCGCGCGAATTTAGCGAAATTGCTTTACCGATAAGCCTGATGGCCATCTCGTTTTTCCCCGTCTGGCCGGCAATCAGCCCGAGAAGGTGAAATGCATCTGCGTTGTTTGGATCAATTTGCAATATTTGCTGATAAATCGCCTCTGCCTGCCCTAATTGTCCGTTCTGGTGGCGAAGCATCCCCTCTCGAAGGAGGTTTGAAATATTGGCATGTTGTGGAGACGATGATTTGGATGGCAAAGATGCCGAGTTTATTTCACAACATTTTTTGTATTTTTTACCGCTGCCGCATGGGCAGGCATCATTACGCGCTGGTTTCATAGTCCAGTCTCTGCTATGTACCTGCAAGTTCTGTTAATGGCAGCCAGTTCTAGAAAATCAGTACCCGCAATAAAACTCAGATCACTGCGGCGTATACAAAACACGCTGCCAAGCCGCGGCACCAGCCCTGCTTCTCGTCTTTCGACTAGCATGCTGCTATTCCCTTCTGGCTTTAGCCGTACCCTCAAAAAACAAGGGCAATGACCAAGCAAACGGCACACTGGAGTATAGGAAGTATAAAGCCCCTTTTCCTGAAACCATCGTCCGTGATCCGGGCTCAGAAACCCGTGGCCGTGCACATCACCAGATGCACGCACCCGAGTTTCGGGAAGAATGCGGCAGAGATACCAAGATCAGCAAACCGGCGGGCGATTT